>Ga0115567_10001870_pt1 | contig 20897 bp, 22 predicted proteins | sample COGITO_mtgs_1204_2_FD_88679 | JGI IMG/M metagenome (GOLD analysis project Ga0115567, IMG submission 88679) | Pelagic marine microbial communities from North Sea - COGITO_mtgs_120412 | ecosystem: Environmental > Aquatic > Marine > Epipelagic | place: Germany:Helgoland, sampling site Kabeltonne... | reverse complement strand
GAAAATCTCTATAGATGCACAAATATTGTGGGCATCAATTGAGGTATATCTGGCGTTAAATCAACCTCAAAAGGTGACTCAAGTAGGTGAAAACATGCGTTCCCTGTTTCCTTACAATAACTATACCCGTAATTATATTTTATTGACCAAACGTGGGAGGATCGCAGCAATGACAAATAATCCACCACCCTCCCCAACTGCAATTTCAACATCACCTGCCCCATCAAAATATAACAATTCAGTAATCAATATCCACACCATCAAAAAAGGCGAAACCCTGTATCAATTATCGAAACGTTACGGTGTGACTATTCCTGAGTTACAAGCGTGGAATCCTAACTTAGTGATAGACGATATATCCATAGGCACAAAAATACGGATTTCACGCAGTCAATAGGACTATCAATAACGGTTATACCCAAAATCATTGAAATTGCACGCCGGCGGCAAACGAATAAGACCCCATTAGCTTAGTACACTAAGGGCAACGTCGGTTACCGAACAGGCCGAAATCACGGCTAATGAGCGCAGCCGAGTGTACTGGATAAAGTGCTACTGACACTCATACCACTAATCGGCGTGGGAGAATTAATAGAGAAAATTGTGAATGATCAGCTTAATTAACGCTTATGTTCGGTCTAGTTTACTATTTAAAATATCACTAAACGAACTTAACAAAAATTAAACACTAGGTAAGTCGTTATGAAAGCGAAATTCAGTATCAGATACTTGAATAAGCTGCACTTCTTTTCCCAAAACCAGATAACTGAGTAATTTTGAATCAATTGCAAGCGTACAACATAGCTTGTGTCCTAAGTTCCCGTTACTTTGCCTTATTAAAGATCGTAATCTACACGAATATGACTAAAGCTAGTATCTCCGTTCCATGTTGAACACGATACTCGAAGGAAAGCATATTGTAAATTTGTAGTAGGTTTGTAGAATGGTACGATACCCAAATCGTCATGCCTAAACCATTCTTGATTATTCCAAGAAACAATGGGCATATTCTCTGTAGCCGCCGTTCCACTATTTGCGCGCACGGGGGCTACTTTACACGCTCGTAAAGGGGTTGCACTAATACCTGAAGCACTTACAACAATAGAACGGATATAACGATCATATTGGAAAGGAACTAAGCAATCGATAGATGGACTATAGCTACTAGCAGTAACACGCAAACGACCAGCATCAACTTGTGTAGTTTCGAAATAGGTTTGAGCCGTATCCGAATTCCTTACTCTTGCATGACAAACATTACCAGCAGGAAATATGAACGATTCAGTATTCGCATAAGGAGCGCCCACATCAGAAGACACTGGGTTAATTGATAGTACAGAAAAACTCACACAAATAAATGGTAGCAAACTAAAGTATTTCATTTCAATTCCTCTTTATGATTTTAAGCATACACAGTAATTAGATACGATCGGCCAATTTTTTACTCTACAGCGCTTTAATATAACTGTCTACTCGCATATTAGAGTAATTTCGTTCTGAGCCAATTTTATAGAGTTGGCAAGCCACTGTGAAAACGAAATTCAGTATCTGGCATTTGAATAAGCACGGCTTCCTTTTCCCCAAAAAACTTCACCCTTTCATCAATGCTAATAGAACTAATTTTAGATGCTAAGGCTAAATAATCCTGAAAATGCCTTGCTTCACTGCGCAACAAAGACACATAAAGTTTTTCTAGCTCATCATCCAAGAACGGCGCTAACTTGGCAAAACGCTCACAAGAGCGTGCTTCAATATAAGCTCCACAAATTAATGTATCACTAAGTTTAGCGGGTTCATGAGTGCGTACACCTTTCATCATGCCTCTGGCATATCGAGATGCTGTCAGATTATCGTACGTTACTCCCCTACTCTGCATAATTTCCCATACCTGTTGGAAATGATGTAATTCTTCTTTAATCAATAGCACCATTTTACTGATCAATTCGTCACCATGTGCAAAGTCGGATTTACTGATCAGTTTTTTTGACAAGCTCATGTAATCACTAAAATCACCATTGCCAATTTTGCGATAAACAAAATCTTCGTAAGGTTTTAACCAGGCTAGTAATGCATCACTACTTTGCTGATCTACTGCATAGCGACGCAACAATAACATAGCGGTTTGAGCGGCTTTTAATTCACAGTTAGCGTGATCAATTAACAGCGTAGGTAAATTTTCTGGCTTAATAGCCTCATCAATCCAGCTTTGTGGGGTTGGGCATAGTAGAAACTGATTGATGGGCTTAAGTAACGTACATACATTCAAATTTATAATCACCTTTAAAAACCATCAATCAACAGATCGATACCGGCTTTTATTTTATCTCTATAGAGTACAAGACTATTGTCAGAAACAGGCCTCAATTGGCTTTTAGAAACCGTCGCGATATCTAACAAATCTACATAGCAAGTTTCATGGTTATTAATCACTGGGATTTGCAAACCTGAAATCAATAATTGGTCTTTTTGGACCTGAACTGGAGCCACTAGGATACTATCAACGTCATTAAACAGTGTGTTGCTAAGAATAACCAATCGTTGGTTGTATGCCTTACAAACTGAAAATTGTTCTATGCTCAAGATCGTTTTCATAACTGCGCAATTTTCTCTGAAAATGTACCTTGCTCTTCAATTTTACTGTTGTGCTGGGCTATCGCTTGTTTGTTTTCTTGGCACCACCGTTCATATTTGGCAATTTTTACAGCTTTACTCAACGCCTCTTCCAAAATCGCAGATGGACTTAAATTTAATGCTCTTGCTTCTTTCATAACAACAGCATCGACAGATGTATTACACGAAACTTTATTTGACCTAGCCATTTACCCCTCCCCCTATGAAAACCATACATTAATTATGCGCATTATTTATGCGCAATCAAGTTAAGATTAGTTTTTCCTCGATTTAATTTAATAGATAGTTGCACACCTAAGTCTTTAGCTAACAATTAGCATGGTACTGCAGTAAATTTGGTAAGTTCTCAGGTTTTATTGCCTCATCTATCTAACTTTGTGGCGTTGGGCATTGAAGGAAATTGTTTATTGGAAAAAGAGGTTAGAAATATTCAAAAAAAGTTCCAGTTTGTTAGAGATGTCGACTAGGTAGCATGCGCTCATGAAGCACTCGAATAATTGCAACACCATAATCAGTCACTTTAAAATAGATAAGGTGTTTTCCTTCACGACAAAAACGATAGCCAACTCTAATATGGTCACATGCAATGGCTAACTTAGAAGAATTCGTTACATCGCGAAACGCACAGAACAGACTATCAATGTAATGATCGGCTTTCTCTCTAACCCATTGTCGAAATGAGTATAGCCAAATTGATTGCAAATCTTGCTCTGCTTTTGGCGAGAGCCGAAATTCATGCATATTTGGCTGCCATTCTCTGTTTAAACTCATTAGCACTTAGAAGTTTAGCATCTCCGCTTTCCTCACCTTCTATAAGTGCATTTCGAATTGCGTCATTATAGCTATTAAGCTCCTGATCCTGGCGCAACAATGCACGAATATATTCGCTATCATTAGTAAAACGACCAGATTGAATTTGGTTTTTTATCCATTCATCCTGTTGGTCCGTAACTGTAATGGTTTTGCGGGTTGTTGACATAAGCACTCCTAAAAATATGAAATAATCATACTATTGATGCGATTGTAGCTTCATTTAGCCCTTATGCCAGTAAAAATTTACAGTTACACAACTATGCTTTCTACCCACAATTAGCACGATTCCGCATTAGATTCGGCAAGTTTTCGGGTTTGATAGTTTGTTAATCCAGCTTTCTGGTGTTGAACACTGTAGAAACGCGTTTGTGGCTTCTAGGAGTTAATTTATGATTTGTGATCTACAACTTATTTTAAATGACCTAATATTTTTGTAATTATTTCTTGTTTAGACGAAGTAAATTCACTCAAGAAAGAAGCTGGAGTGTTAGTAACACTATCATGCTTAGCGCTCCAGGCTGTTATCTCAAGCATTATTGGCAAAAGCTCTTTACCTCGCTCTGTGAGTGCATAGATCAATTTAGAGCGGTTTTCCGACGCGATGGCTTTTTCAACAATTCCATTGTTTTCTAATTTTTTTAGTCTATCAGCCAAAATATTGGTAGAGACTTTTTCATCCGACTGGAGAAATTCAGTATATGAACTTTTCCCTTTAAACATCAGATCTCGAACAATCAATAAAGTCCACTTATCACCAAAAATTTCTAAAACAAAATTTATTGGGCAATTCGAACGACAGAATTTTGAATTTATAGTCATGTGGGCATAATAATTCCAGCACTTGCATTATGCAAGTTCATTATTGTACACTTCAAGCACTTGCATTATGCAAGTGCTTGAATGGATTTTATAATGAGATACAAATTAAAAATTATGAGCGTTGTCATTCCTGTGGGGATGATGATGGCTTTCATGTACTGGTATCAATGGAGTACACAGATATTGTCTACATATGAAGTGAATAAATATATGGAAATTATTGAAGGACAGACAAAAAATACCAGCGCAATACACGATTTACCTGCTCTACGAAAATTCCTTAATGAAGACGATGGAAAACCGATTTTTACTGTAAACCTTTATAGTTTTCATAAAATTGCCAACTACCCACATGACTCTGGATTTTATGGTTCTGGGGAACAGGCGTACGATCGTTTTAGTAAGGTTATGCTATCGCTGATGTTAAAACATGGGTCACACCCAATATTTGGCAGCTATTGGAGCGACTCATCTAATGATAGTTGGGATCGTATTGTTATTGTCAGATATCGAAGTCGTCGCGATCTTGTCGACCTATTTACGACAAATGATTTTGCAGAAGCTTCACTCCATAAATGGGCTAGTCTAAAAGAGCATGAAAGAATGTTAGTTAAGGCTGTTCATATCCCAAATGGCTTATTCATTATCGTTATTTTCACTACCATAATCGGTATAATTATTTACATTGTCGGTCGCTTTTGGTGTCAATTTAAACCGTAAGCAAATTAGTCTTTTATTAACTATCTCGCAAACGTCGACTTTAATCATCAAACGCCATGAATTATGAACTGCATTTCAAAACTTCAGATAAAAAAGTATTTAGGAATTGTTAACTTTTATAAAATGGTTGGTGTCTTGGCTATTCATACATGGATACTTTCTGCGAGTTATTGAGGGGGTTATGTCTAAAATTTATATTAGACAAGAATTCAGTCCGCAATAAATACCTATCATCCAGTCGTTTCAGTTACCTGCCCTCCGTACTTTATTGTTGTTAAATAAAAATAGTTCAGGACAAGGAATCAAGACGGAAATACAATGAGCTGGCATTTGAGATCCGCCGCAAAGACTTCACATCATCTTCGCTCCACTCATAAAGTCTGCCAACACTTTCACAACAGATAACGCCTATGGGTTTAAAATCATGATGCAGAATAAAATCGAGTAATGAATAAATATTATTTGGTTTAAAGTAAAGTTCTTTAAAACATGCTGTCTGTGGGTGCTCTCTAGCGTCACTTGCGATGATAACTTCGTTACTGATAATTGCGTCAAAGTAAGCACCAAACTCCTCTCGTTTGAGCTCAGCCGTGTCACTGTATTTATTATTAGTGCGATCGTAACTAACACTTGAAACAATTTTTGAATAGTTGTCTGCAAAGGTCCATAAACTAACCCTATCTGCACCGGCAAGTACTTCAGAAGTGACTTCGCAAATCACTTTTAACTTTTTATCCACATGTAATGTGGGATTAGTTAAGACTGATGTGAGTCTAATAAATGGATCCATAAATTGCTTCGAAATATTTGTTAAAGGCATTGATAACATTAAGAATAAACGTAATCCCTGAACTAATCAATGCACACCATTTGGTTAACATATTGACTGACTCATTCTGCTAAAACAGTCATTTTCGTGGCAATAACCCGAGCACAAAAATCATCGATTGTGGTGTTAACCCCCTTGGCTTTCAAGTTGTCACACTAAAAACGGTAGCAAATTATTATTTCTTCTTGGTTAACTTGGTAGAGGTTGGTTTACTGCCCAAATAAGTAGACAAGCCATCTACATGAGTTTGGGTTTCTTTTATCAAATCACCAATTTGCTCTGCCGCTTCTGTGGAGCTTTTGGCAAGCGTTCTGACTTCGTCTGCTACCACGGCAAAACCTCGACCTGCTTCACCAGCTCTTGCAGCTTCAATTGCAGCGTTTAATGCCAAAAGGTTAGTTTGATTTGAAACCGAGTTGATGGTTGTTACTATTTCTTGGATACGACCAAGTACTTGAGACATAGCACCATGAGTGTCTTCTATAACCCGATTTCGCTCTGATATATTGTCGCCAAAGACTATGTATTTATTTACATTACCGCTGAGATCTGTGACAGGGCTAACCATGCAATCAAACTTAACTTCGCGACCATTATGATGAATGGAAATGACTTCCTGAACGCTATCGCCGGCTCTGACGCGAGCTGCATGTTCTGTAGGCAAGTGGTCAAACAGCCCTTTTACCATTTTCTTGAAATCAGCCTCAGTTGCGTCAGTAAACTGTTTCAAACAATATGGGTTAGCTGATAGTAGAGCCCCCCTTATGTCAAATTCCATCACTGCGGAATGTTGACTCATCGCTTCTTTCTGACTTAATTGTGCTAACACTTGTTGTTTAGTATCGCGGATATCTGAGCTGACACCAACAAAACCAGTATGCTGCCCTTTTTCATCAAATGTGGGATTAACCGACAACACAATCCAATAGGGTTCTCCGTCTTTTGTGAAATTAAGAATTTCTTCGTAAAAAGGCTCCCGTGCTTTTAGCTTCTTAGAAATTCGGCTGACCGTTTCGGGATCCGTTTGTGTTCTTTGTAGCAAAATACTGGGTTTTTTACCCATAGCCTCTGCTGCGGTGTAGCCACTGAGAGTCTCAAAACCTGGGTTAACGTATTTGATGTTGCCCCTAGGGTCGGTAATCAAACAAGATGCACTAGTAGTACTAACAACTAGGCTGAGCATTTCTAGTTGTTGTTTGGTTTCAACCGATTGTGTATCGGGGATTAGCTTTATCGCCTTAAAGGCTTGAGCAGAGCTTTCAAACCAACTGACACTCACTATCAACTCATCACTACCATCGTTGAGTAAAACAGATACTGGATCCTCACTAACTACTTGATCCAATAACTTACCTTTTGGGTGTTTGCTGAATTGCGTGCCTAAATCACGTTCACTTAAGTTAAGCTGTTTGGCTGCGGGGCGATTAAAATGCACGATATCTCCCGACTTGTTAACGATCACCAGACCTTCTGTTAATTTGTCGCAGAGTTTATTAAAAAAATCTGAATCAATAGGGTTATTATCTACAAGAATCATAGTGTGCAAAGAAAATTCTTCGCCCAAAATATCCAATGTAGAAGAATTCACTTTCAGCTCAACACCATTTTTGAGGAAAGTTTGACTCCCTTGTTGGCTAAACAAACTCTCAAAATTCCGATTGTTAACTCTAGACTCACCCGCCACTTCAGAAAATGCGTCGTTAACGCAAATAACCTTGTTTTTATTGTTAGTGATAACGGATGGGGTTTTAATAGCTTTAAGAACGCTATCGCACAATTTTTGTTTTTGCTCGTTAGATCTAAATAGCAACACATCAGACTCCCAATTAATTTAAATTATGAACAACCAAAACAGAGGTCTGTCACTTGGAAGCTTTATAGTTATTATGAGAGAGAATAGATCACGTCATCCTTTATTTAATCTACAAACAACTGGCTCTCTTTTTTAGAAGCAAAGCAATAACGTAATCATATTACTGAGTTGAATTAATGTTCGGTTGTCAATTATATACAAGATAAACTAAGGTTTACGTCCCAGAAAAATAGTATGCCGACTGCCTTTCCCCGGACGCGCTCGCACTATGCGGGTGTCGGCTTGAAAACCAGCTTTTTTTAAGCGTACCGTAAACAAATGATCCGGCCCCGCTGACCATACGGCTAACATGCCCTTAGGTCTTAGGGAATGGAATATATCTTCCAGTCCTTGAGCAGAATAAATACTGTTGTTATCTTTTTGAGTTAGTCCCTCTGGGCCGTTGTCCACATCCAGCAAAATAGCATCGAAGCTGGGCAGTCTAACTTTCAACAGTTCTCGTACATCACCGATATGTACTTTTGTACGAGGATCTTGCAGTGGATTTTTAGCGCAGTTACCTAGTGGCCCTTGGTTCCAAGTGACAACCTCAGGGATGAGTTCTGCTACAGTGACTTGGGAGTTTGCACTCACCGCTTTGAGTGCTGCCGCCAATGTATACCCCATACCTAAGCCACCCACTAATACTTGGGCATTGTCGGTTGATTTAAGATAAACACAGCCCAGCTCAGCTAGTACTTTTTCAGAGTTATACAAGCGACTATTCATTAGCTCACCGCGTATACCCGATAACCGAATAGAAAATTCATCTCCTCGTTGAGAAAATTTTAATTCACCGCCGTTATTGGGGATTTGTGCGGTTCCAAGTTGGGTCCATGGGATCATAATACTGCCTACTAAGAATGTGTATAAATAACCCAAGTTCGGGGTTAATAGAGTTTTTCGCGCACTTTAACATAATGACAGTGCAAACTTTACACATTGTCAGCGACGCCATAAAAAGGCCTAGGTGAGTGATACTTTTGTAAAAACTTGCATCTAAATAGCGTTAGCCATGAAATAGACGAGTAGTTGCCAGTTCGAGACTAGCAACTATCAAGATGGGCTATCTAATATGCGCCAGCGGCATAAGTTAACTCGTAACTATGACTGTAAATTTCCAAGATATTACCAAAAGGGTCTTCCATGTAAATCATACGATAAGGTTTTTCGCCGGGATAGTAATAACGGGGTGCTTGCATACGCTTTTTACCGCCAGCAGCAACAATTTTATCAGCTAATCCCTCTACATCAGGATCTTGCACACAAAAATGAAAGACACCTGTTTTCCAATATTCGAAGTTATTCTCTGGGTTTTCTTGCCCTTTAAATTCAAATAATTCAACACCGACCCTGTCTCCTGTAGACAAATGGGCTATGCGAAAATGTTCCCAACCTGCACCAAAAACATCAGTGCACATTTCGCCAATAGCGGAGTCATCTTCGGTAATTTCAGTGGGTTTCATAATAAGATACCAGCCAAGCACTTCAGTATAGAATTTTACTGCGGCTTCCAAATCAGGTACAGAAATACCAATGTGGGAAAATGTTCGTGGATAAGTTTTGTTCATTTTGTTTACTCCAGTTGATTAATGATAAAAGTATACATCTCAAAATAAAGCACATAAAATTATCAATAATTATACATTTGAGTATTTTTTGTAATGATAAATCAAGTTTGGTTAAAAACCTTTTGTACTCTGGCTGACATTGGGCATTTCACCCAAACCGCTGAAAAGTTGTTTATGACCCAATCAGGCGTAAGCCAGCATATTCAAAAATTAGAAAAACAGCTTGATAGTCAATTATTAGTGAGAGAAGGAAAGTCATTTTCACTGACAACTAAAGGCCAACAATTTAAACAAAAGGGGCAAACCTTACTTAGAGATGCAGAAAAGTTAGAAGCGCTCATTAAGCAAGATGATCCATACAGCGGAAGAATTAAACTTGCCTCGCCTGGCAGTATTGGTTTATCTCTTTACCCTCAGTTATTAGAATTACAACAAGCCCATCCAGGCTTATGCATCGATTACACATTTGCACCCAATACTAGGATTGAACAAGACTTAGTAGATAATCAACTCGATTTAGGCTTAGTAACCGAATTGAGTAATAGAAGTCATTTAATTTCTCATAAAATAGCAGAAGAGTCTTTAGTACTGGTTACCCCTGCTAATGTTAAGTCGATAAATTGGCAAAGCTTGATTGAACTAGGTTTCATTTCTCACCCGGACGCAGCACATCATGGCAAACAGTTATTAAAGGAAAATTACCCACAGTTTGAGCATGTTGAACAATTTCCACATAAGGGTTTTTCAAATCAAATTAGTCTAATTTTAGAACCCGTTAGTAAAGGTCTTGGGTTTACCGTTTTACCTTTATTTGCAGCCACTGCTTATCAACGACAAGATTCAATCCAAATACATGGTTTGCCCATTCCTGTAAGTGAAAACCTTTACTTGTGTGCGAACAGACATGCCATTAACTCGAGTAGAATTAACATGATCAAATCGAAAATAGGCGAATATTTGGTTTAACCTATTTTGAGCAACGGAGCATTACCCATTTATGAACGGTCTATTAGTCCAATAATTACAGACAGCAAAAATTAACAAACACCTAGCAGCACACTAATCTGCGTTTAAGTGTTGTAGAATTTCACAATCTTTAATCTGCTGATTTGCACAGCAATTGGCTAAGGCTTGCAGATGTTTTTCAAGTTGTTGCAGCTCATACTGGGCGGTGTGGATCTGTTCAAGTTGTTGGGAAATCAAGCTGTCCACTTCTGCACAAGGGGCGTTTCCATCACTTTGTACGGCAACCAGCTTTTTTATATCTGTAAGCGGCATACGTAATTCTTTACAGCGGCGAATAAAATTTAACGAGCCAATGTCTTTTGTTTGATAATAACGGTAGCCATTGTCTGCCCTTTTTGCTTCAGGCAACAAACCAATCTCTTCATAATAACGAATAGTTTTAGCACTCACCCCTGTGACACTCGCTAATTGTTTTATTTGCATATGAGATTGACCTTACTGTTACTGGAAGCTTTATTCTAACTTTAACAACCACTATCAATCCACCTTAATAACGAGAACCTCATGAGTGAATGCTGCGGTGTTAATGCCCAAGACAAAGAACAACGTACCCTTTTATGGACAGTATTATTGCTCAACGGCGCAATGTTTTTTGTGGAATTTATTGCAGGTTGGCTAGCCCAATCGAGCGGTTTGATGGCCGATTCATTGGATATGTTGGCTGACGCAATGGTATATATGGTTGGCTTATATGCAGTAGGAAAAGCCATTCAATACAAAGCCAAAGCAGCATTGTTTAACGGTAGTCTACAATTGTTTCTTGCCGCACTGATTTTACTGGATGTAGCGCAGCGCTTAGTATTTGGCAGTGAGCCACAAACCCAAGTTATGTTGTGGATTTCACTTTTAGCACTAGCCGTCAATTTATTCTGTTTTGTTTTACTGTCACGTTACCGTTCAGGCGACATCAATATGCGCGCCAGTTGGATTTGCTCACGTAACGACATGATTGCGAATGTGGGTGTAATGATCTCGGCAGGCCTAGTCATATGGCTAGATTCAGCGATCCCAGATTTAGTTATCGCAATCATTATTGCTTTAGTGATAGTGCAGTCATCATTAAAAATAGTGAAAGAGTCTAGAGGCATACTTAAAGATCACAACAAGCCTAAAACTTCTTGTTGTGGATATAATGTTGTTATTAAGACTGTACAAATAGCATAGCCCTATGTCTATAGGGCTAGCAACAGAAAATCCACATCAAATGAAAAAGTTTGCCTGACTGTAATGCTTAACTGGCGCTCATTAAAATCAACAACAAGATACCAATCAAGCTTTTATTTACGACTAAACTCAGGAATTAAATTATATAATTGCTTCCAATGAGTAATAGTATGTACTTCATCATTATTGCTCTGATTAATTAAATGACTAGCACCTGCATACCTAATAACCCGCATGTTGGCAGCCTTTGCACCTTTAATTCCAGCTTGTGAATCTTCAATTACCAAACAATGTTCAGCTGACACGCCCATCTTATTTGCCGCATGTAAGAACAAATCGGGAGCAGGTTTGCCATTTTTCACTTCGGATGCAGTAAATACATTACCGGAAAAATATTTATCTAAAGCAGTTAAATGAAGCGCATGACTGACCTTTGCAGGACTACTACTGGTTGCCACACAAGACTTAACATTTATTTTTTCTAGCATAATATCTAGCTCAACGGTGGGCTTTAATTCTGTAGTAAATACCTCTAGTAATGCAGTTCTGTATGCATTTCGAAAATCATCAGACAATACAATTGAAAAATCAGCTAAAACTTTTGCCGTAACATGCTCAAAGTTATAGCCTAAAAAATAAGTGTAAAAATACTCATCAGATACATTTGCGCCTAACTCTTTGAGCATTTTAAGCAAGGTACGTTTACTTAAAATTTCACTATCAACTAACACCCCATCGCAATCAAAAATGACTAAATTGATGGGATTACTCTGTAAATAGTCAGCCAAAGTCATAATAATAAAAACCTATTAGTATTTGTTAATGCAGGGTTTAATTTTATATACAAGTTCACTACAAATCAGAACAAATTAACAGCGACTTGTAACGCACCATAATTTAACGCTGGATTCCACATTGCCGTTGCTGAAACAGGTAAAGTATGGCCGTCAACTTGGAGCTGCTTTTTATAGGTTAACCCAAGATTGTTAATATTGGCGTTATCAGAATAGAAGTTTTTTTCTTGTACTGGAGAAAAAGCCGCCCCTACAAACACAACAACAGTTTCGCCTTCTTTACCTTTCCAAACTGGCGCGGTTACTTCTATATAATTGGTGTATGCTCGTTCTTTCTTACCTGAATCAGCATCCACAAAAGAATCCACTCCTTGCACTATAACCGAATAATAAACCGAAATTGGCATATCTCCTTCAAATGTATAACCCATACCGAGATCAACAAAATTACCTGTTTTTAGAGGATCCGAAGAATAGTCGAATATGTCCACATCACTGTCTGGGATAGACGAATGGTTACCATGATTAACAATTTCAAAAAACAGTTTGTCTGAAAATTGGTGGGAAGCAAAATACGTAAACTCTTTAAACTCACCATTAAAAGAGCCTCCACCCCATATGCCAAATGTGGTTTTATCATCGGCCGTTTTATAGGTCAGTTCGCCAGAAGTGATCACACCGTCAGTGACTATAAACCCATGCCACAAGTGATTAGTTTTAAGATCGAAACTTAAGTTCCACATTCCTGTATTTTCATTCGCCAATGTTTGAGTGCTTAAGCTACATACAAAGAATGTTGCTACCGAAAAAATTGATTTAAAGCCATTTATTAACATTTTAATATCTCCAATAACTGCAGTTTTTGTTGATGACGATTGAGTGGTTTTAACTAAAATCAACGTCAAATCCCAAATACATTTAATTACCCACCATCAATTTGGGCATATGCTCAGAAGATGGGCATTTTCCACAAAGTAAATATTAAGGTCAATGTTTTTGTTTACAAAAAATTAATAAAAAACGCGATAATTTTTAATAATCAAGTAAATACAATGGCTTACAATGGTTAAAAAAGGTCTAAAATGTCAATTTCGTTTTATTCCTCAGGCATTAGGTAAGATCAAGATATTTTGCATTGTTACTATTTTGTTTGATTTTTGTTTAAAAAAGACACTACTTAATGTTGACATACTAACAAACAACTGAGAATATGCCCAAAAGATGAGCACAAGCTCAAACCTAACAAGTATTGGTTTAAGCTGCGAATAGCAATCAAAAAAGGCATCCTTATGGATAACAAATCGAATACAGAGTTAAAACGTTTGGAAGACGCAGCGCGTGCTGCATGGCTTTATTATGTGGCTAAAAATACCCAAGATGAAATTGCCCAAAAATTGGAAGTATCACGCCAATCAGCACAACGATTAGTTGCACTTGCTGTCAGCGAAGGACTAATAAAAGTACGTTTGGATCACCCGATTGCTCGATGTATGGAATTAGCGCAACAGATAAAAGATAAATTTAGTTTACTTGATTGCGAAATCGTCCCTAGCGATCCAGCAACGCCTGACTCAAATCATGGTTTGGCACAATGTGGTGCGACAATATTAGAGCGTTATTTAAAATCAGAAACACCAAGAACATTGGCTTTTGGTACAGGCAGAGCACTAAAATCCTGTATCGATGAATTGCCCTCGATGCAATGTCAACAACACAAAATTGTGTCACTTGTAGGTAATATGATGGCAGATGGTTCAGCTTCAGCGTTTGATATTGTGGTTACTATGGCAAATCGTATAAATGCCAAACATTTCCCCATGCCACTTCCCGTTATTGCATCTAGCGTCGATGAAAAAAATACTTTGCATAACCTGCAACCTGTAAAAAGTATTTTTAGTTTAATTGAACAAGCCGACGCCACTTTTGTAGGTATAGGTCAAATTACCGATAACTCTCCTTTATTATTAGACGGTTTCATTACTGATCCCGAACTAAATAATTTAAAAATTGATGGTGCTCAAGGAGAGATTATTAGCTGGTTGTACGATCAAAATGGTCACCTGCTACCTAATAGCATAAACGATCGCGTGGTAAGTGCACCATTAACCTTTAATGCCTCTAAACCTGTTTATGGCATTGCCGCAGGTAGGGACAAAGTACAAGCAATTCATGCAGCCCTCAAAGGTAAATTAATTAACTCATTGATTACGAATGAGTACACCGCTCAGGCCATACTTGCATTGCCATCAACCTAAACATTCATAATTTTAGATTAAAAATACTATCGCTAATCCGCATGTTTACACAACGATGGTGATAACGAGGAAAATAGAAATGGCCACTATAGAAAGAAATGTCGCTTTTAGTGAAATAAATGAAGAACAAATGCCCGTTGCAAAAAATAAATTGCATGGCTGGAAACATTTTGCTGGTTTATATGCGGGCGAACATGTCGCCGCTACAGAGTTTGTTATCGGAGCAACCTTTGTCGCACTAGGTGCATCGACCAAAGATATATTGATAGGTTTACTTATAGGTAATTTATTAGCCATGTGTTCATGGTGGTTATTAACCGCGCCAATTGCGGTTGAAACACGCTTAAGTTTATATAATTACCTGAATAAAATTGCCGGTAATTCCATGACCAAACTTTATAATTGGGCGAACGTGGTGATATTTTCGGTCATCTCTGCCGCCATGATTACAGTATCGTCCACCGCGGTCAGGTTTGCGTTTGATATTCCTGCACAACTCAATTGGTACCCTAATAGTTTTTGGTTTGTTGCTATTGTTTTAGCGGTTGGATCTATAGTGGTATATGTTGCTATGTATGGTTTTTCAACGGTAGCTGATTTTTCTAAAATTTGTGCGCCTTGGCTGTTTGTCATCTTTATTGCAGGTTCATTTACTTTGTTTCCCGCCTTATCTAACCATGTTTTAGGCACCACAATGCTGACTGAATGGGGTGATTTTATCACTATTGGAGATCACTCCATTTGGACCGGCTTTACTGGTGATGGTGAAAAGGGAATCGGTTTAGTAGAAGTCATCGGGTTTGCTTGGGCTGCTAACTCTATCACTCACTTTGGCTTAATTGACATGGCGATATTCCGTTTTGCTAAAAAGAAAAGTTATGGCTTATTTTCTGGTGTGGGAATGTTTTTTGGTCACTATTTAGCATGGATCTCAGCCGGAATTATGGGAGCTGGTGCTGCGGTATTACTGAAAACTACTATTTCTTCACTAGATCCAGGTGATGTTGCTTATCACGCATTAGGTTTAACAGGTTTTGTTATTATTATTATTGCTGGTTGGACAACCGCTAACGCGAACTTATATCGAGCAGGTTTAGCTGCCCAATCTATTTTTGTAAATCAATCACGGGAAAAAACAACAGCGATTGTAGGGATTGTTACTGTGATAATTGCGTGTTTTCCATTTGTATTTTCGCAAATGTTACCCCTACTCACTTATGCGGGTTTATTAGTTGTACCGGTCGGCGGCATTGTATTTGCTGAACATGTGTTGTTTCCAAAAATTGGCTTAACCCGATATTGGGCTAAATATCAAAATATCTCTCGCAGCATCCCTGCCATTGCCACTTGGGCATTAGCCTTGATATTTGGTTTTGGTTTAAATGTGTTAGATGTTATGTCCTTCTATTACTTATTTATTCCTACATGGATATTCAGCATTGTAGTCTACACCTTGCTAGCAAAAAAATATGGAGCCGATAAAGATTACACCCAAGAAGTCGTAGCTGAAGTACTTGAACAACAACAAATTATTGCTTATCAAACCGACCAAGCTATGAATGACAAACCTTTCATTCATGATACTAGCGGCATAAGCAAACTATTAAATGCGGTATCAGTTATTTCCTTATTGATCATTGCAGTCTTTGCTTGTCAGGTGATGTTTTTTAGCGAAAGCATGCCTATTTATGCCGCCAATAAAGAACAGTTCGAACTGTACTGCTTCATTTTTACCATCACTTATTTTGCCAGTGCCTATATGTCGCTTAAACGTCAAAAAGCACTAAATAGCTAGTTGTTAAAAATAATCTCAAGGTACCACCACAGTAGTTGAACTGAAATAAAGCAACAACTGCGGTGGCAAAATAATCGTAAAACTGGTTAGCCAACACTATTGCTAATCAAATTAAATTGTAGGTTGAATCCTACAAAGTAAGGCAAAACATATGACTAACAATCAATTACAGCAATCAAATTTAGCTACTTTACCTAGCCATATTGATATTCCTAAATATGACCGTAGCCAACTTAAAGCGGGTATATTGCATATAGGTGTTGGTGGATTTCACCGTGCTCACCAAGCGATGTATGTTAATGAGTTATTAAAAAAACCTGGGTCAGAGCAATGGGCAATTTGTGGTATCGGTTTATTAGAAAGCAATCGTAGCTTACGAGACATTTTAGTTAAGCAAGATTACCTGTATTCCTTAGTTGTTCGCCATCCCAATGGTCAAATCGATAATAAAGTCATAGGTTCAATGATCGATTTTATCTTTGCCCCTGACAACAAACAAAACGTTATAGAAAAATTAGCTCATAGGGAAACCAAAATTGTTTCGTTAACCATTACCGAAGGTGGTTACAACATAAACCCAACGACAGGCGAGCTTGAGTTAGAGGATCCAGATATTGCTCATGACATTGCTCATCCTAATGACCCCAAAACCGCTTTTGGTTATATCGCCGCTGCACTCAAAATACGTAAAGAGAATAACACCCAAGCGTTTACCGTTCAGTCTTGTGACAACATTCAGCACAATGGTGCGGTAACCCGCAAAATGTTACTTACCTTTACTGAACAGCGCGATCCTGAGCTTAGCCAATGGATAGCCCAACATGTTGCGTTTCCAAATGCCATGGTTGATCGCATCACACCAGTAACAACAAAAGTAGATATTGACTATGTTACACAAACTTTTGGTTTAAAAGATGAGTGGCCAATTACTTGTGAGTCATTTTCACAATGGGTAATTGAAGATAACTTTAGTAACGGTCGCCCTAACTGGAATTTAGCAGGCGCGCAATTTGTTGTTGATGTCACGCCATTTGAAAAAATGAAAATTCGCCTGTTAAACGCAGGGCATTCAGTATTAGGCTTACTAGGATCAATTCATGGTTACGGGACCATAGATGAAACAGTCTCTGACAAGTATTTTTCCGATTATCTACGTGCTTTTATGGACTTAGAAGTCACTCCTTTATTAAATGAATTGGACGGCATTGATTTAGACCAGTACAAAAACACGCTAATTGAGCGATTTTCCAATCCCAATATAAAAGACAGTTTGGTGCGTATTTGTTCAGAGAGCTCAGCGAAATTACCTAAGTTTTTGATTGCTACTATCCACGAAAACTTAGCGGCCGATCGTGATTGCACCTTAGCCGCTTTAGTAATAGCCACATGGTGCTTATACAGTGACAAACAAGTGAATCAACAACATGAAGCCATAGAAATTCAAGACGTCATGCGTGACGAACTGGCTGCATATGCTCAAAAGACCCATGCTGATAAATTCTCATTTTTAAAACTAACCAGTTTGTTTGATGATTTAAATGAACACCCTGCATTTAGCCAATTATACGCAACCTCTATTGATGCACTCTACTCACCATCAAGTAATATTAAAGACATAATGAAAAATACCCTTGACCAAAAACAACAAACCCTAACCGTGGAGACAAAATAATGAACAGTATATTTATCAACGGTAAAGGGCCAAAAGATATTTCTATTAGTTGTTTTGGTGAAGTATTATGGGATTGTTTCGCCAGCAGCAAACGTTTAGGCGGCGCTCCTTTGAATGTGTGTCTACGATTAAATTCACTTGGTATCAACGCCCAAATATTAAGTGCCGTGGGTGATGATGTTTTAGGCTATGAACTACTCGATGCTATTAAAGAACGCCAGATAAACACCGACTTTATCGCAGTTAATCCAGATAAAAAAACCAGCACAGTTGAAGTTGTTCTTGATAATCAAGGCTCTGCTTCATACCAAATAATGGCCGATACGGCTTGGGACAATATCGCCTTGACCCCTCGCCTCTCCAAACAAGTAAAATCGTCAGATATTTTTATTTTTGGCAGTTTAGTGGGTCGTGAAAAGGTTTCTTTAAACACCTTGAAGCAGTTAATCGATGTTGCACAATTTAAAATTTTTGATGTTAACTTACGCAAACCACACTATGACCTTAAAACGCTAGTGGAGCTGATGCACTGCGCTGATTTCATTAAACTCAATGATGATGAATTATATGAAATAGCCCATGCTATGGGTTCTAAATATAATTCCTTAGAGCAAAATCTTGAATTTATTGCCGACAAAACCAATACCGCATTTATGTGTGTAACCAAAGGTTCTCACGGTGCATTACTAAAAATTAATGATAAAAATTATTATAATTCGGGCTACTTAATCAAAGTGGTGGATACTGTCGGTGCCGGTGATTCATTTTTAGGTTCATTAATCTACCAGCTTTGCACGACTCTCGATGCTCAATACGCAGTTAATTTTGCCTGTGCCGTGGGTGCCATGGTGGCACAACATAACGGAGCGACACCTGAATTATCTATTACTGATATTGAACAGTTTATGGAACCACTTTACAATAATTAACCTGCACATATTACGACCTACGTATTGGCAGCCTTTACATTTAATATCAACTAGATAAAGGCCGCAGAAATACGTGGGATCCACATCATGATGATGGCAGCCACAACCCCCATTAATGTAATCAACGTACCAGTAGATGTTAAAACGGTGATTGCCCAAATTTTCGAGACATGTTTTTGACGTTTAGCCCAAAAAACACCTTCAGCTATTAACATTGGGATGCCATAACAGGCATAAGATAAAAAGATATCCATTGGGCCATCTATAGTAGATGTATTGCCATTAGCACCTTGATTCACCACATACCATGCCATTAAATACAATCTGAAAAACCACACACCGTTAACCAGTAAAAATGCGTGAATGGCCCAGCGCATGTGAATATCAAATTGTTTTGCTTTTGCGTAGCGCCAAGCGAAAAACACAGCAACAATAATTAAAATGCCGTTTAGGGTAATACCCAAAGATCCCACGTCACTTAGGCGCGCACCACGTACCCAAGTTAAGTAAAGCCCAGATAATGCCCCCATCAAGCCCAAACTTAAAAATATTCGGCCGTTCCATCGATGTAAAGCAGGATATTTTCTACGCACAACTGGCAGCAATTGAATGATGCCGCCAACACTGAGTAAAGCAGCAGGAATAACATGGGAAAATAACGCAGTGTTACCAAAAGTATCACCTTTCACATAGCCGATTATGGGTTGGGCCAAATTAACCAATTCAGGGTTGCCCGTTACGATTGGGAATACATACAATACCAACACATAGGTGGCAAAAAACCACTGACCAACTAGGGCTATGATCACCCAAGCACTGATACTCACATGTAAAAATTGCTTAGGCCGTTTTGTCGGATCAACAGAAACGGTTATTGGAGAAGTTGCGGCACTTAACATTGATTGACCTTTAAGTTTTAAATAATAAGGTTGAACAATGCATATAGTTAACGATTAATTCGCGCCGAATTTAAAACTTGGCGCAAACAAATACCGAAATATTGAGAAACACTTCTTCTTTGTTCGGGTAGGTAAACTCAAGCTAAGATAACTCAAAGTCATTTAAGGAATATTACCTTGGAATTTTTCTCTGTGCATAGCGCGATGCTGTTAGTTGCTGTGCTGTTATTGTTGATGCAGTTATTTGTACAACAAAAACGAACAATTCATATTGTTTTTGCTATTTTTTGTGGCTCTATCGCTATGCTGGCGGCCAAACAGATTGGCGATGAACAGCTAGGTATCTATGGATACGTTTTAGGCATGGGGGCATGTGCAACCTGTAATGGTTTTTGGCTGGTAGCACGAGCATTGTTTCGTGAAACTAATGCCATTTCTGTTAAGCATATTATGGCAGCAGGCGGATTAGGTTTACTGCTTATTGCAGGGCAAGGTATGGGTTTGGCACAGAGTCTGGCTCGAGGTGAAATAATAACGCTACATAGTGGACGTATTGCAGTGTATGAAGTGGTGAACTTGCTATCTTCCTGCATGTTAGTACTCGCAGCATGGGAAGGATGCAGAGGACTCTTCAAAGCCAAAGGTGAACAATTATGCCAGCGGATTATCTTCTTAATCAGCTATTGCTCCGCGGTACTCATTTGTACGATTTTAGTAAAACTGGCTGGCTCACCTGAAACTAGTGCCGAACTTGGTCAACAGCTCGCCGCTATTTGTGCCATTCAAATCATGGTCGTTACGCAGGTGCTTATTTATTGGCGTTTTCATAGCAAACCTAAATATATCCAAGGGGTTGTGAAAAATTCACTCGATAAATCAGTAGACTCGAAGGCACCGCGTATTGAGGCAATGGTTACAGATAATGAAGTTGATCAGGTCTTAGCAAAACAAATACAGCAAGTGTTAGAACAACAAAACATGTACTTGCAACCAAATCTTAAAGTTGCTGATCTTGCTCGTCAAATGAACGTGTCTGAATATCGTATAAGCCGAGTTTTTCGCCATTATTTTAATGCTCGAAACTTCAACCATTTTATTAACGACATGCGTATAAAACATGCAAAAGTG
>Ga0115567_10001869_pt1 | contig 20902 bp, 24 predicted proteins | sample COGITO_mtgs_1204_2_FD_88679 | JGI IMG/M metagenome (GOLD analysis project Ga0115567, IMG submission 88679) | Pelagic marine microbial communities from North Sea - COGITO_mtgs_120412 | ecosystem: Environmental > Aquatic > Marine > Epipelagic | place: Germany:Helgoland, sampling site Kabeltonne... | reverse complement strand
GCTGCTGCTGCTGCTGCTGCTGCTGCTGCTGCTGCTGCTGCTGCTGCTGCTGCTGCTGCTGCTGCTGCTGCTGCTGCTGCTGCCGCTGCTGCCCCTGCTGCTGCCCCTGCTGCTGCTGCTGCTGTGCTTGTTGTCCCTGCTGCTGCTGCTGCTGCTGCTGCTGCTGCTGCTGTGGCTGGTCTTGCTGCCCCTGGCGCTGCTGTAGCTGCTGCTGCTGCTGCTGCTGCTGCTGCTGCTGCTGCTGCTGCTGCTGCTGCGCCTGCTGCTGCGCCTGCTGCTGCTGTAGCTGCTGCTGTAGCTGCTGCGCCTGCTGCTGCTGCGGCAGGGAGCAAGGACTGTATTGTCAGCGAGCGCGCTTGTGTCAAGATATGACAAGGTAATCAGGCACTTTCGACTCTCAAGAGCGCCGCTGTTTTGCAGATTGTATGCAACTAACTTGCGATACACTCGAGAGAGACCGTGTCGCAAATGAGCGTGCGTGCCGAGTGCCCACGTCGGGGCATCGGAGGGGGGGTCGGCAACCTGAGACATGACAGCCAGCTGCTGCAGGAGTTGATGTTGCTGCAGGATCTGCTGCTGCTGGTGCATGTCAATGTTCCCCATGGAGGCACCGAAGCGCTGCATCAGAGCAGCCTGCACCAACGGATTCTCCATAGTCGGCTGCTGCGCTACCTTGGCCACCGCGGCAGCTTGTATTTGGTCCTGCCCCAGCTGTAGCATCCCAGAGAGGTTCCCGACCCCATGCTGCTGAGCAAAGAGTTGTGGTTGCTGCTGCTGCTGCTGCTGCTGAAGCAGCCGGACCAGTGTCTCATTATCCATGGCCAGCGGCCAGTTGGCCTGTAGCCAGGAAAACCTGACTGAGGACCCCGCTCACCGCGACCTCCCCGAGGACAGCTGGAGCGGCCGAACTCTTCTACAAACCTACGGAAATCCGATCCTATCCTAGATGCCCGGTAGACTAGAATCGTTCGGCTGGGGTTAGTCTATTATTGTGTTGTAAATTGTTTGTTTTTAGGGACCTTTTGCTGGGCACGGCTCCCTGATTTGGGATGTGAACCGGGGGTGGATTAGCCCGCGGAACCTGCCCGAGTGCTGGCTGCTCAGCCCCTGCGCCCCAATCTCGTTCTGCTGATCCAGGTGGGCTCTGCGTGGGCCTTTCAGGATGAAAACCCTATATTGTGGAAGTTAGTGTTGGTTTTTGTGCTGTCCGGTTCGATATGCATCCTCCCTGTCCCAGAAAGCACCCCAGTGTCGATCCGTCCGCTCGGCACAACCCAGCCCACAAGGCGCCTGGGTGTGCGTCTTTGGTTGCAATAGCATTTGTCAGCACAACTACAGAACTCAGTTTGAGCCCTTCATGCAAGGGTGGTATCAATTTTGATGCCTTTCACCTGTCAGTCGCTGCTCAGCGTGCACCTCCTCTTTCAGTGACGTCCCGCAGTCGCTGTGTCTTCTCTTGGGTTGTGGCACCTCGGTGGGCCAGTCTCACGCGGGGGCCTTGTGTGATGGTTATAAAAGAGTAGGTAGCCAGGCTGTGACCTACCTTGGTGGAACTTGATACCTCCGCTGAGCGCTCTTCTCATAAACTCGCGCCTGTGCGGGGAAGGCGAGGCACGAGTTCCGGGATTCGTGCCCCACGACATCATGTGCTTTTTCCCGATTCAACAGTCTTTGCACAGCATTTTGGACTCACAGTCGATGTCGAGGCAGGTTGCGTAAGGCTCTTCTGGAATCTGGACGTGGAAGGCTTTCGCGCATCATTTCACGCGGCTGGGTGTCCACGGGAGCGGTACGAGCCGTGTGCTCTTAGTGTGACGAGCAGGACTTCAAAATGGGAGACGCAAAGGATAGCGGGAGCGGAAGTGGTGGTGGTGGTGCTCCAAAGCGGCTTCCGCGCCTTGAAAACAAGGACCTCACTCTGCAGGAGGTAACAATCGAGAACGCAAGTTTGCTATGCCTGACATATCCTGTACGATACGGAGGAATCTTGATTGCTAGAAGATTCATAGATCAGAGCACATTACGAGCACTAAATCTTGAGCCATGCACAGTGTGCATGCGGGTCTTATGCTTTCACGTGTACGGTTGAGAAATATGTTACTGTTCAGGCTCTGAGCTTGTCTAAGCTGCAATACGGTCCTTCCAGGGAGTGCCACGCCGGCATGGCCGGTTCGCGCCGAAGATTCCTGCTAAGGGTCAGGCTAAGATCAAAACTGAGGCGGGCGAGGCAGCGCCGAAAGCCGCCTTGGGGGTAGAATCGTCGAGCAGGGCAGCAGCAGAAGGTACGCGCCCGCCACGGCTAATTCGTTGCGCAGCCTGCTGGTTTTCATTGCAGAGGATTGCAGCAGGAGCAGATAGCGGCGCCGCTGTAGCTAGCACTTCCGTACGAAGCGTCAACAGAGAGGGGCGCGACGGCGGTGGAAGAGGGCGGGGAAGGGGAGGCAGAGGAGGGCATCAAGCACAAGCACATGTTGTGATGTTCCGGGGTACCGGCGGAGGAAAGCAGCCGGCCAACAGCATGCCGGCCAGCAGTGTTGCATCGCGAAGTGCCTCAAGTGCGTATTCAATTTATCCTTGACCTTGATCCGCAGCCTAGACCTCTGTATTTTCGGGCATGCCTCCTGCGGAGCGACAGGGGCAGTGCATGACATCTCCCTCGGGCCTGGGTGAAAGTTCGGAAGGGCAGCAGCAGCAGCGGCGGTGTCGGTGGTGCTACCAGTTCGGAGTCAATGGCAGCCGGCGGGCTCAGTAAACCCCAGTCTCCTTCCAAAAGAGAGGTCTATATGGTGCTGTGACGTTAAAATTTCGCCTCCGCCAGGGGAAGAGGACGGCGATATCTACGGGGAGCCTCCGGACAACATGGGCCCCATGCCCACCACACTTCCATTAACACCGCACAAGCCATGGGATCCGGATCACATGATGGTGATCATCCAAAACCTAGTATGTTGGGCATCACTGGTGCACATGAAATCGCTGAAAATCGTCACGATTTCACGTTGGCCAGGTTGGAGAAGAGGACGTCACGTGGTCACGGATACGAAAGGCCGTCAAAGGCGTTTCGAACAAGCTTGCGGAGAGCATCCTTGGGAAACAACGGTGTGTTCACGGGTGTGGGGGCTCTCCAGATGCTGTTTTGAACCGTAGCAAATCGTTTGTGAATTGCCAGATCTCGCACGGCGCAGGTTCCGCACAATCATCAACAACAAGACTTTCAATCTTGCGATGCTGGATCCTCCCATCACGGTCGACGAGCTCAGAAAGATAGAGTAGCAATCGTTGCCCGCTGACCCTCGCCCATATTCGCGCCGGCGTGCGTACCTTGGAGAGCCCCGCCGCACTTCTAATGGCGGTCGAACTTTTCCAGGTCGGCACGCTTTCAGGACAATCCGGTCGCGATGGGCCTTCACTCGGCGTTCGTCGTGAAGGAGTCCAAGCCCTACTCCGCTCCGGTGCCAGGCCCTACCAGTAACCCTTCCTCCCTGAGAATTTGTAGCTCAACGCGTTGAACCCCGCTTGTTGCAGGAGCTCCTATCACCTGGCCTGGACGAGGACGGGGAGCCGACAGATCGCCTACTTCTCTTCCAGCTCCCCCACACTCTCCCCATCGCGGAAGATCCAGAGGGGAATCTCAACGCGATGGACGAGGACGTCGACGCAGACGCAGACGCTGAGGCGGCTGCGCGTGGAGGTAGCGCACGATCTAATGGCGCCCGCGCTATGGGAGTCGCAGAGGAGGGCGATCCACTCGCAGCTCCACGAACGCCGAATCCTCTCACCAATTTGGTATACGTTCCCCTTTTGGCCGCGCCCCATCAGAAAATCTTCATGTTGGATGTCTGCAGCCAAAGTCTACCAGTGAGAACCATGTAGCGCAGCTACTGAATCGTGCACCTGCACTCGCAGCCTGCAGGTCGCATGGGCAAGTTGTGCGTACACAAGTCGGGGAAGGTGACCCTCAAGCTTGGCGCGGTGACTTTCAACGTCTCAGAAGCGGCGCAGAGCAATTTTCTGCAGCAGGTCCGAGACATGACGTGCAGCCCTTGAACGTGCCAGGAAAATGCACAGCCAGAGAAATGAGGAAGACAGTGCACGTAAGCACGATGTCGAGACTGGCTCGTTGGAAGCACCTTGATCGATTCGCTGGTGGGCAGGTGGTGGCACGGCAGGACGACTCGCATGATCTTTACCACCTCGGAGACCTTCACGGGCGCCTCTTGATCACCCCCAACCTCGAGTCTCTACTCGCGGGAGCTCGTCCGCCGTGAGATACGGCGAGGTACGCATCCGAGTCATGGGTTGCGAAACGCGATGCTTATGGAAAACAGGGGAAAGTGCAGGATTCATTGAGCACGCCAGTACTCTCGTTGCCGGAATACGTAAAACAAGGAACAGACTAGCTGCCAGCGTGCTGCGATGTGCATCCACTGAGGGCACCGGATGATACGCAAGTGGGCCCAGGCACTTTTACTCTCTTGCACACGCGTACACGCGGTCCACTTTCCTTCAAACAAAGCCACTCGCACGCCGTCTAGTCCGATCGCCCCGTCAAGCGCTCGTAGAAGCTTTTTCTGCGAAAAGACAAAGGATTCTCAGAATGCTCCTTCAGCCTACCCTATGCAACATACACTGTTTGCTTTGCAAGCCTGAATCGTACATCAGGGCCTTGTATCTGAGGGCGAGTAGCAACTTACCTTGGTTCATTTGATCCATCCCCGTCTTCACTGCTAGCTTCTTGCTTGCTCTTACGCTTGAAATCTGCGTTAGGATGTCGGTCATGCACTAATTGCAATCGTCGCTTGTACTCAAGGACAGGGCTTGCCCCATTTTTGGACAATACGTTGATTATCTGCTGAGCGGTTTCTCTGGAGGACCCACAAGAATTGAGCGGGACAGTACTCCCCGACAGCCGCGAAATCAGGCTCTTACGTTCAGCCCCAGATTTCTTTTCGTCCACCTCCCTCAGGACCCAAAGTGCCGTCGCAGCCTGCGTGCCCGCCAATATTCAGCTCTGAATACTTCCTGCTGAACCGAGGGCTCTCGAAAAGACAGTCTACAAGATAGAATCCGACAGGTCAGGTTGCAGAGAAAAGGAGGGTGGGGACCGAGGCGGCGAAGGCTAGCATCTCTAACACGTACAAGATCATTTCATCCAAGCGTCCCGTCTCTCGTCTGCCCATGGAATTCTTAGCAAGTATGCATACTTACTGAGTAATGGCACCATTGCGGCAAAAGTGCAAGAGAGAACACATGCGGGAGTTGAGATCCACCTTGTGGCGAGAATCACAACGAACACTATGAGAGTGGTCAACTGATAAACAAACACGCATTTGCACAGTCAGTTATGATATTCTCAAGGCCACGGGGTCAAAGCGAACGGGGCAAGACAAAGAGCGTAGACTGAAGGAAGATGAAGATCTCGATCCCACGCTTCCATCTGAAGTAGACTGAGACGAAAATCGCGACCGAGGCAATAAGCTGCTCAGACGGTGCATACTCAGCATCAAATCACCCTAACGTAAATAGCCCATTTTGCCGCTGTGGCGGTCTCACGCACTTGGTGCAGCAATGGCACGGCCACCGCTGGACGTGGAGATGGGACCCATCTATCGAGCTGGGTTGGCAGAAGCTCACCGAGAGAGGCACAAGAACCCAGATGATTGGGGAGTGTGCGTTGGCCGCACACATCGCAAGAGAGAGAATCGCCAGACAGACCAGGACATTACGCGCTTGCATCCTGCCTCGCCGTCTCCCCTTCCTCCGAACGAGGGGACTGAATCCAGGCCTGAGAGCTTCCGAAAGGTTGAAATCGTAGGCGAGCCGAAAGTCATCGCCTCCTCTACTCTAAAACTTGTTTTTGGCCCCCCCCGCTTTCCCCGGCCTTGAATGGGAAGTATTACCGGTTTGGCGGCGGCGAGCCGGTTACGGTTCCTCCGTACGGGTTCTGCTGGAGGACATGATGCTTCCAGTCTCTTCAGATTGATCTAGAAGAGACCCCTCTCTACCTTGCAAACGGAGGTGCCGTTCGGCTCTGCGGGCGTCCAGTGGGTGACCTGCAGCGACGGAATGACCTCTGAAGGGAGGATCCCACCGGACCGCGCCGGCGTTATGAATGTGGGTAGAAAACGAGATGTGACCACGAAGATGCCGCTCTTACTTCGGGGGCAGCCACCAGGGATGTGTGGCTGGGTGCTGCTGGGCTTGCTGCTTGCTGTGTCTCCGCTGCAGACTGCAATCGCAACGGAACCAGTCCTGGACGTCGGTGATCATCACTCTGCAATGCTTAGGATGGATGTTAGCGACGCTGTAAGCAGGCTCAGCACGTTACGATCACAAATATCAGCGACACTGCTTGTTGATACCATCGGTTCCTCTGCGTTCGCCGGTAGAAGCCCATTCGAGTCTACAAACGAGGACATGCATTTCGAGTTGCGCCAGGATGGAGTCGCGGCCCGTTCCGGAGCTTCCCAGACCGGTCTCCCTGAGCTAGCTGCAAGAACGAGTCGATCGAAACGAATCCCTTCCGTGAGAACTCCACGATACGTATGCCGGCATTTGTCCTGTGAGAAGACTGCCTCGTACGGTCCCCCTCGCGAGAGTTCACCCTGCGACTTTCAGACTGTGCCTGCCGCTCAGAAACAGAGTCGCTTTCTCACGCATTGCGCCGAGCATGCGCCGTGCGGATTCGTGGACCGCAAGCACCGGCATGGACTGTGCCGGCATATCGAGGGCTGCGGCCTTCTTGGTACCTGGGCAGACCTGACAGACCCCGCAGCGCGGTACTGCGCCCGGCATCGTCTTCCGGGCATGTCGTCGCTTCAGCCATGGGCTGCTCGTGTTGCTCGTGCCAGAGGTACCTCTGCTCAAGCAGCTGAAAAAAATGCGACCGGCGTCGAAACACGACGGAACATCAGCCCTGGACGGCGCAGCTGCGAGCATCCGGAGGGGTGCAGAAAGACTCCCAGTTTCGCCGGGGCTGCACAAGAGGGGCGGGCACGATTTTGTGCAGCGCACAGGCCAACGAGCACAACTGGCGCTACGACACCACACTGCACCGTTCGTGGGTGCTGCGCAAGGCCAACGTATGGTGTTCCACGTGATTGTCCGACTGATTCGGGTGCAAGGCAAGAAAATCGAGGCGGAAAGCTGGAATCAGCGGTAAGGGGCAAGGGAAGCATTATTGGCGGCAGACTGACACACTGTTCCGCTCATCGTCTACCTGGAATGCAAAAGTCACGCTCTCTCTGCCGCACACCAGACTGCAGCCGTGCTGCACGCTTCGGACACCCTGGACCTCGGCCCATCCACACGTTTCTTGCGCTCTCCTGCACAGAAATCGGCACCGCCCCTGCAGTAGGCGGGGTCAAACTGAAGATGGGTACAGATGCAAGACTGGTGAAGTACCTCTCGGCCGATTGCATGAGTGATGTCTCCGGGCCGTCGGAGGGAGACACTGTAAGGGGTCCTGAAAATAGTAAGGCTCTCAAGGCCAGGGGTTGTATAGAACAAGAGACGGGGGCGCTGTTCTGCGGGAAACACCGCAAGGCAGAGCATGTAGATTTGGCGAACAAAGCATGCAAGGAGGAGGGGTGCTGGCGGCGCGCTAGCTTCGGGCTCAAAGGCTCAACAGGGGCAAGCGCGGCGCAGTGGTGCGCTCGGCATGCGGACAGGAATGTAACTGAGGACGTGCGGCATCCACGGTGCCGTGTCGAGGGATGTCGGAAGCTTCCATCCTTCGGAGACTCGACCACGGGGGTCGCACTTCACTGCCGCAAGGTGAAAAGCCCCCTCTAACGCTCCGCGTGAACGGGGTTCCAACGCATGTTTTCTCTGTTCCAGAGTGCTCCCGGCGTGCTTGACGGTGTTATCTCGCAGCACGCTCCTGCGGGAGCTGTAAACGTGCAGCTTCTTCGCTGCGAACGACCGCGATGTTCCGCGCGACCGCTCTTTTCGCGCAGAGCGGCTCAACCTGCAGGCGGAGCAGAGGAAGGCTCGTCCGACTCCGGGGTGGTGCGTCTTCTGCTGTGCCGCAAGCACACTCCAAAAGCAGCTCTCCAGGCGCCAAGCTTGTCGTGCAGAACCGCATCTGCGCCATCCTCGCCAGTTCTGTCGCCTGCATCGTCTTGGGCCACTCGGTCCTGCGCCTCAGGCCAAGGATCGTCCGGAGAAGAGGATGTGCTTTCGCCAGGGCTTGAAGGACGCGCTGCAGCCTTGACAATCGAGGTGGCTCACCCCGACCTGGCCGCCCTGATAACACCTGGCAAGCAGGTACAGCCTGGGTGCAAGTGTGCTGTTTCTTACACAGAGTGCGCTCGGGTTCACGCAGGATGATGGATTGGGTAGCACAAGTGCGACCTGGCGGGGCAGGAGCCCGCGATCTGGCAGCTGGTCGCTAGATGAAGCATCGGGGGTCTCATTTTCACGTAGTCCAAGCACGTGCAGCGACCCAGAGTGTCGCTTCCTCTGAAGCGAGTGGGCTGGCATTCGTGTTCCATTAAAAGCGGACTCTAGACGAAATTGCCGTTGCCAGCATTGCCCGCTGAAGCAGCTCTCGCCAGCATTCTCGCTCATGTCCATCGGAGAAAAGGCAACCACCGCTCCCTCACACTCCGTGCAGCCGGAGCAGCAGCCGATCCACAGCACGGTTAGAGGGCTATTCATTATTAAAAATATATTGTTCCTCTTTTTTTGGCCAGAAAAAAAACACAAGGTGAAAGGAATCCAGTCTGCTTCATTTCTTGAATCTTTGAGAGGTGGTATCGTGTTCTTCTTCCTACAAGCTGCGTGAACAAGGTGGCCCTCAGCATCACGGGCGGTGACGCCATGCGCGTAACCCGTGAGTAAAATCTGACCCCACTGCACCCTGTATCAGTTGCAAAAATGGCGACAGCGACGGAGACTAAGGTTACTGAGAAGCAGTCAAGCATCGCAATCCAGAATCTCCTTACAATCACAGTTTCGGAGGTCCTCTACTCTCGAGGGCTGCTACCAAAGGACAACTTCTGTCGAGTGAAGATGGCAGGCAATTATTTGCACAAGATGGACGATCCGGCCGAAGGGGACGGCAGCAAAGTTGCCGTCTTGAGTAGGAAAGCCCCCTTCGATATCTTCATCCTGGTCACCACGATGTTAGGATTTCACGGCACTGTGCACACACTGGCCAGTGCAGGGCACAACTACTCGTCCCGAAAGATCTGAACCGGAAGTCTCATGCAGGTGGCTGAAGAAAGACGTATGTGAGGCGATGCGCAAGAAAGTTCTGCAAAGTTTGATTGTGGTGTCGTCCCACCGGAGACTACGACACCTGTTCATCATTTTGCTGATGCGTGCAATGCTACCCAAGTGCAAACGAACTACAAAAACTTTTCATGAACAGACTACTCAGCGAAGAGTTTGTGCTCCCTCAGGGGATCTATTCGAGTGCAAAATGCCGCAAAAAGGATCTGATTGAGTCATACAGGTTTTAGTTGCTTGCCCGACCTTTGCATTGAGGGGCTGATTCCTGCTTGCACCACCTGAAGAACATTTGTCTGCATTCCCGCAGTTTTGTTCTGTCTGATACGAAGGACAATGGATATCAACTTGTCAGCGAGATTAAGGTTTCAATACGGCTCAAGCCTCACGCACTGACACTGATCTCGCTCAGCTCTACACCACCTTCTCCTCACAAGACAGGTGGCTCAGAGGCAAGGCCCAAGATTGCCCGAACTACAGGGGACGTTGTGTCATCTATGGGTCTGTTCAATTCTCCAATGTAGATTAAACTACTGTATTTGTGCTGCATCTGACCGATTATTTTTCCGCAATTTGCCGACTTCGCACAGAGCCGATCGTTCGCACTCTTCAATCTCTGCTCACCGTAATGTACTGTTGTAACCAAGGAAAACTGTTTGCTTGCAACAGAGGCAAAAGCCAGTACCTAGCTTGAGTTCGCACTTCGAATCTCATGACCGCGCGCAGGGAACCTGTTCCTGAAAGGCACTACGTTTCGTTTCAGATCTGCCTCAAGGTTGGACAGTGAGCAACGAAAATGGAGAAGGACGCTATATTCCGGCTTGCAGCGTTGCCGCTGAAATATTTGCAGTGCAACAGCAGCTTCTTTGCTCAAAAACTGGTATTGGTGCCACTCGCAGGATGGGTCAACAAAGGAAATCTTCGAGACTTCGTCCGATTTTCAAGACGACACGCGAATGGGTAAGCGCGGTGTGACCTCCGCGGAATTTTTGCGGGATTTGAAATGCGAGTAATCACTGCCGCTTCTTTATCAAGCTGAAAAGCTTAAAAAGTGTTGAGAGTATGCTTCGTGTGCAGAGTGCGAACTACCTGGACACATCGAGGAAATTCCGATTGGGAGGGGCATTTTGACCGAGCACCATTCGCTTTCAATCAAAGTCAATGCGCGTCGAAGCGCAGAAGTTGGACAAACCAGCGTTGCTACAAAGCTTTCAAATGACAAAGTAGAGCTTAAAAATGGCCCTCGCGAGGATGGAGGGGTTTCCGTGTCCGAACACCCCTCTGCAAAGTTTCAAGAATGCAATCCAACTCTTTCCCCAGCGAAGACTTCGACCAATCCAGGTCGCACCATTTAAAGTTGGCTCGTGAAATCCCCAAAATTTTGGGACCGTGACCATTGGTTTATCACTGGAGCAGTACACCGGAAGCGGCGGGCTGGTGAGGAGGAAGTCCAGTGCAGGTGCAATACGCGACTCGTGCCTCCGGCGCTTTGTGCTAGTGTGAGTGTCCAAACTTCTGACACCCCTGCAGCCAAAATGCTGCAGCCATGCAGGTGAGCGTCGTTTCTATTCCCATCAAGCAGACCATTGCGTCGGGGAGGTCGTCCCGCCGGCGCTCTTCGTCAAGTGAAGTCGCTTGACTTTTGAGCAAAGCACATCTCTGCGTGTCTTGTGTGGGTTCGGAAGCAGGACAAGAAGCAATGTTTGTGTTGGGATTTACAGAAAATCTCTCCTCACTTTCTCTTGTACGTCTTCCCATGCACCTCCCACGTTGATGCTTTGAGACTTCCCTTATTTTGCGCCGGCACTCTCCACGGGCGTATCCGCGAGCTCGCCTGTCGTCTCTCCACCAACCTTATCCTTTGCGGAAGGCGAGATTTCGGATGCGCCAGAGGGGGAGATCTTGGAAACTCTGGAACCGAAGGGCGAGGTCTTGGATGCCTTAGGCGGTCCGAATGGAGTAGAAGACTTCGATGGACTTGCCCCAGGCACTATCTCACTCGAAGAAATCTGGTCAGGGGCACTTTCGTTGTCGCCTGCAGCTGTCGAGTCCGTCCCCGCCTGTTCCACGGCGAGATGAGTGTCGCCTTCCACGCTCTCGCGTGCATCCTCCTTAGGTCTTGCCCCACCGTCTCCGCTTCGACTGCGAGTCCCGAGCCCCTCGGCCGATCGGCTCGTTCCGCGGGTCTGAAGGAACCGTGACCGCACCACACGCCCTACTTGTGGCGCAATGCCAGGCAGCCCGTATCGCGCGGGATGCTGCGTGAGCTGCTGCGCGAGAATCGCGCGTGCCGCAGAACACGTGCTGCTCTCCAGCGTGGCTGATGCAGACAGCTGCTGTCCTGCCGATGGCGCCTTTGAATATGACGTCCCGACCCCAGCTGCACTTGCCTCGTGCGTCCCGGCGCGGTAGAGCTTGCCGGCGTGGCACATAAAGAGCCCCTTCTTCCGCGTCATAGAAAAGTCGCGGTCGCGGAGCACGTGGTCGAGCACGCTCGCCATCTCGGCGCGCGCGCGGAGCGTCGTTTCCACCTTTTTGCGGAGCTGCTCGATCTCGTCCGCCTGTTTCCCCTTGAGGTCGATTCCGTCCGAACGCTTGCAGAAGCGGTCCATGATGCGCCGGCGGTTCCGGCGCGCTTCGACGAGCGCAGTCTTCCAATTGCTGTCAGGAAAGGCTTCCACCGGATGCCAGATAAACTTGCAGATGAAGTCCCAGTCATCCATTTCCTCTGAGGCTAGGCTGTGTTCGTAGAAGCCCAGGTCAGTGCGCAGCTTTTTGGAATCAAAGTTGATTCCAAGACGTCTCAGACCGCGCTCGAGCTCGGCCAGCGAGACTGAGCCACCGGAGTTTGCATCCAGCAACACAAGACATTCGGCGACGTGATCAAACAGTACTCCGAGCTCTGCTTTGACAGAATTCAGCTCTTTCTGCTTGCGCATGCGTTCTTTAGCTTCTTTGCTATCAACCTTCATCCTGAGCGTCATTTCCTCCGCGGATTTCTTGCTGGTGTCCTCGGCAGTCTGGTGAGCAGTCCCGACCTCCTTTTCTCGCTCTGCGCGTACACGTTTCCCACGGCCGATCTCTTCGTTTTTCTTTGTTGCAGCTTTCCCGGAAGACGTCGTTCGCCCGGAAGATGTCGGTCGCCCAGAACATGACGTTTGAGCGCTGACGCCGAGAGTGCGAGAGCTGCCGCCATGCAGGAGCGCGCGGGAGCTCATACCGTTCAGAAGCGCAGCTGATGGAGGTTGAAGAGGGACGGGAGAGTCTTTTGCTATTTCACTCTGCGTATCGATCAACTTGGACAACGTTTCTTGCCGCTGCAATTCATCCATAGAGCGGAGTGCAGCGACAGAGCGGTCGAGCTGATCAATGTGCCCTTTTCGGCGCGCAACTCGCAGACCCTGAATTGCTCCAGGGGCTTCGCGCAAAAAGATTTCGGCCTCACTTTCTGACAACAACGCGAACGCGCAGTCCTCGATCTTGCAATCAACCAATGTCACCTCGGTGCCAAGATACGTGGCCGCAATTGCAGGGAATGTCCTGTCGCAGCCTCGAAATATGGTCTCGGAAGCCTGAAGCGTCGCGCTCTGTCCAATTTGAATCGCTCCGCACGCTATATCCTCGATAATGCTATTCAAGAGCTCCACTCGTGTCCCACGGCCGTGTGCAAGCACTGCATTCTCCCCAATATTGCTCAGCACTGACTCTGAAAGGCGGAGCGACGCGCCACCTTTGATCAGACACCCGACGGTCTCACTTCCACGCACCGAGCACTCGTCGATCACCGCGGTGGTGCCACGACCATATGCTCCAATTGCAGAATCGAATGCACTCCCGCGGCCACAACCTTCAAATCTGCATTTTGACAACTCGGCCGATGCGCCTGCACGCAGTGTGATCCCGTTCATGGCGTTGTAAAACCCTGCTGCTGTGATTTTGCACGCCGAGCCTGCACCCGTCACGACCACTCCGTCCGACATTCGCCATGTTGCATCTTGATCCTCAGGCTGTTCCTCGGTAATGCTGGCCGCCGAAATGCCCTGAGCAGCCAGAGAACGATGTTGTCAGGAATTGTCGCCGCTCGCAAGTCCTCGCTCGCAGCTACTGCGCCAGGCTACCCGCATTCTAAAAACGCTCAATCATGCTCCGTGAGCGAGCGAGTCGCTCTCTCGTCTTTGGACTCCTGGCGGTCTGCTAGTGCGAGGACTCACCTTAACACTGTCCATTCCGAGCGACGCAAGTATTCTCTTGAGACATGGCTGTTCACATCCACAGGTGTTAGCGCACATGCAGATCCTGCAAAACCGGTGGCACATCTGTTCCCAAGGCACAGCCTTGACGCTTTGTTCTGCAGCTCAGGAGGACGGGGCAAGTTACCTTGAACTCGAACCAAGTCATCTCCCCGTCTGCATTGCCGACGCCGGAGTTGGCATGCTTGCCGAACAAATGCGTAAGATCTGACTTTGTCATGCGGAGTGGATACCTGCCGATAGGCGCCCCGTTCTCAGTTGACAATTGATACGAAGCAGAGAGAAACCCCCAGCAGACATGTGCAATAAGAGAATGCCTCGCCCGCGCACACTGTTCTTGATCCCGCAGCTCATGCGTTGCTTGATGGCAAAAAAGGCGCGCTACGAGACTGGAGGCGCACAAGCCGAGGTACTTGAACAGCTCAGTAAACTCCTTCATGTCGACAGTCAAGGCACGTGCTCCCATGCCTGAAAGAAGCTGCGGCTGCTGCCGTACCGCAACGAAGGGTGATGGGTGCCCTCTTTGGCCCTCTGGTGAGAGCTTGCTGGCTTCGGGAGAAATAATCGCAGCCTCTTCCGGGGTGAGCTTTGGCGCTGTTCTAGTTTGGCGCCTCTGCATGCGAAATCGAGCCTCTGGTTGCTGCGTTTCCGTGTCTGGATTGCCGTTGGGCTGGCTCTTTGTAGTGTCCTCGAATTGCTCTCCCTGTGCAAAGCGTGAAAAAAGCCCCTACCGTACCACCGCGCGGTGCAAGTCAGTCCTGTCGCGATCCTCGCGCGTGGCACGGCCCACACGGGTGCTGGGACGGAAATCACATGCAAAGCGGATTCCTCCTCCGACACCTCGCTCCATGCGTTAATTGTAAATGCACCGCCGGTGACCTGAGCGGTGCCGCCGAGCTCGACCGAGAGGGCGTACTGTCCACAGCCGCGAAGGTCGCAGTCGAAGAGTTCGAGCATCCCTCCTCGCACCGCGATGCCGCAGCCAGCCTGCCGCGCGCTCGGGCGTCAGCGCGCTCGGCGGACAAGTGCGACCGGTTCCGTCAGGGGTTGCAGTGCGCCTACGGCGCGAGCACTTCACGTTTGGGCACCGGGTTTTGTATAGAGTCTACAGGTTCACGGGTTATGGCATGCGAGCGCGTGATCAACGGTTATGGCGCACGAGTGTTTGCCATGCGAGGTGGGTCCAGCGAGAATGCTAGCAGGGGCCTGTGGGGGGCGCTCGACAGCAGGCACTGCCGGGACACACCTGGGACTTGACCACGCACTGGAGCATCTCGAGCCGTGCGCCCGGGCATACCTCCACGGCGATCGGGACCTCGGCCGCCTCGAAGCCGCGCTGCTGTAGCGCGAGACCAACGAGCGTGAGCGAGAGCGGCGCCTCGCGCGCCCGCGCTGAAGCTGCCGAGCCCGGGCGACCCCCCGCCCTACGAATGGGCTTTGGGCGCAGGTGGTCCGCTGGATCCTCGAGGACGAGGTCCTTTCCGACTGTGAACAAAGACTGTCCGAACCCAATGGACACAGTGCAGCGCCGCGCTGCGTCCTCAGCCCGCACTGTCAGAGACTTGTTCACGCATATCTCGCCGTCCAGGCGGTGTGAGGCCGCACGGAGCACAACCTGCAGCCAGCCACAGCCATTTCAGCCCCGGGAAATCATGGTCTGTTTTGGGAGGCCCCAGCCCGACATGTAGCAGAATCCCAGGCCGCCGCGCGATGACGCGTGCCGCAGCAGCAATCAACACACCTCGTCCCCGGCCGCCGCAGCGTTGAGCGCCTTTTGTAGATCCGCGCACCAGCAGCGCCGCCCATCGGCAGCCTCGACGACGTACACGGCGCAGTCCGCCAGGCCCGCTTCGCGCCGCCGCTCGCGCTTTGCCGCACCAGCCGCCTCCTCCGCGCGCCGCGCCATCTGACCGCCGTCGTAACGCGCACTGATTGCTGCCAGCAGGGCCGCGTTTCGTGTGCGCACGACCCGCACCTCCTGGGGGAGTCCAAGTAGCGCCCGCACGCCGTTGAGAACCTGAGATGCGACCAAAAACCTTTGGTCGCGGGACTCTGTCTCGCCGGGGGTTCCCTTGGCGGCGCCCTGATCGGGCTCGCCCGCCGCTCCCGCCTCGTGCAGTTGCGCCCCGCGCGCCAGCGCTGTCAGCGCCGACTCCACCGCCTCGGCGCTATGCTCCTCTTCAAAGCGCCGGATGCGCTCCCCGTACAGCCCGTCAAGCGTTCCAGGGAGTGCCTCCACCTGCACCCGACCCGACCAGTGAGCGGTGTCGAAGACAGCTTCTAAAGTCGCTCACCGAGAAATGTTTGGAAAACGAAGACCGCTTCGACATGTGGTTGCACGCGCTGCAGAGCGCTGGCAGCACCACTCCCATCTGAAATACTGGTTGGGCTCAAACCTCCCCGTTGTTCTGCTCCAGCACACGGAAGTGTTTCACGACCGCGACGGCCTCCGCGAGATAGAGAAGACGGCCCGCGTGATCCTTGCCCAGCAGTGCTTGTACACGGGCAGGCGCGAGAGACTTATTGTGCCTGCGCAGGAGCTTGCGAAGCGCGAGCCTGCCATCGGGGGGGGATCAGCCGCTGGCGGGGTCAACACCTAGTGCTGAGGGGTCACTTCATGCATACTGACATGGCTGACCCCTCACGCAAAGAGGCCACTTTCGTGTTGTATGTGTTGTGGGGGCCGTACTGTTGCTGCTCGCGCGACATTGTGTTGAGTTGCACAGTCGCGAGCCTCCCGCCGACGGGCGTGGAGTAGCCGCCGTCTCCGGTGAACACTAACCGGACATACCCCGGGCGTCGCGTGGCGTATCGCCAAGGCTGGAGGTCCTTCTGAAGTGCTTGCATTAGATGCGAGAGTGCACGCTGCGGTGGAAGCCACCGGACTTGTCAGTTGCGATTTAATAGACGGGTGGCAGACAGGAGGCAACGGGGCAGGGCAGTAGACGCAGTGCTGGTTACTGAAGGCATGCCTGCTCTGCAAGCCCGAGGGCGTCGCAAATAAGGAGAACCGCGCGGTCGTGCCCAGTGACGTGCGCGAGGATCTTGTTCCGCAGGACGTCGCCGAGGCTCTCGTGCGTGTGCGCTGCGAACAAAGCAAGCGTCTCATCGTCGAGCGGGTCTTTCCGCTCGCCCGGGAGTGTCTCGGAGAGCTGAAGCGCGAGGTGCGCCACCACTTCGTACGCAGTGTGGTGCGGCAGCTTGAAAAAGGAAGCGATGACCTGATCGAGACAGACAAAGTACAAGCTTCAGATGAGGTATTGGATTCAGGGGTTCAGCAGCGGGCGCCTCGGCCCCCCCACTTCTATTTTGCTCCCTGCACTGGAGCGGCTATCCGTATCGCGCGACAAGTCCAGAGGCTAGCCCTCGCTTTCTCATGGAAGGCGCGAACCAGCTCGGCAGTGTTGCCCGCCCCGCCCGTGGTGCGGCGGCGCCCAGAGCTCGAGTTTGCTGCACCGCTCTCTCCTCCAGCGCTCCGCGACAAATGGCTCCAACAGGCCGGCAGCACCGGTGACACGGCACTGCTCGAAACCGAAGCTTCGCCCGTGGCGGAGGGGGTGCCCCCGAGCTCGTCGACGCTGAGTGCTGCGCTGTGAGCTCCGCTCTGCAACGAGTCCTCCGGTACCGAGGGTTGGACGGTTTTGTCCGCAGACTCAGCCGCAATCGATGGGTCCTGACCACTGCGCGCGAGGCGAGCGTTCCGTCGCAGCTCCCGCAGCAGGAAGGCAAGCTCCGTGGTGGCACCGGTGCCGGCGGTGCACTCCTTTCCGTGCGGCCCGCACAGTCGCACCATCTTCACGCGATTCGTTTCCCGCTCCTGCCCCGCATCACCGTAGTTGAGTCAGCACACCGCGCTGGCTCCTTCCCTGTAGCTTTTCTCAAACACTTTCACAGCGATTTTCACCTGCTGTGTGCCCACACCGCCCGGGAGACCGGGCAAGACCTGGAGCGTCAGCGAACGTGCGTACGGCACGTGCTCAAGCAGCAAGTCCACAGCGGACGTGCACGCCCGGAAACCGTCACGGCATCGCACCTGCAGCACGGCAGCGGTCAGGCCCGGCGCACTCGCGTCTTGCGACCACATTGCGCCGCAGTGGGACGGGACACGACCTTGACGAGTGCCTCTTGACTGGCGGCTTCCTCTGTGAAGGAGCGCAGCAGGCAAGTTCGAATCGCAGCCTGCTCTTCAGTCGCGATTTGGAGATCGATCTCCTTACGCAGCTTGCGCCGGCGCTCTGCGCCGGCCTCGCGCTTGCGAAGAGTGCCCTTGGTGCGATTGCCGCGCTCGTGCGGTTTCCGTTTGTGCCCGAAAGACACCGCGTGCGTCAGTTTTGGCCTACGTGCCGACCCTGTCTCCACAGGACTGTCGGCGCCGCTTACAGTCACACCACTCATAGCCACTGCCCCCACCGACGATGGAGCCGCCTTTTCACGATCCGTCCGAGCGGTTGAGAGCCGAGGCGGGCCTGTGGGTTGTTCCACCCTCGTCTCCACTACCGCATCAGCCGAAGCTGGCTCCCCTGCTGAAGCGGCCTCGGTACCGGACACGCCACCATCACTTCCTTCCTCAGTGACTGCTTGCCCCACAGAGCCAACAGCTGTGGGCTCACTCTCCTCTGCTTCGAATTCATCGTCCATGTACCTACGGTCCCAGCTCATGATGAGCATGGCGCTCCCAAGAAGCATCACAGCAGAACGAATATGCACAAGACATAAATCTGTGCGCAGCACAGCAGGGTACCAGGGGATGAGGGGTCACTTACTCGTCCACTTCAAGTCCCTCTCCGCCTTTCTCCCGTCGCAGCTCCGGCGGACCGTGAGTGGAGGGGCGAGAGCCCACCGCGGTTGCATTTTCAGAGCCTCCTGCGACCCCTGTGCCGTGAGACATCGCTCTCTGCGATGCTGCGCTCGACTCTCCCGCCTTCTTCTCAGCGGCAGGATCTTCTTCTGGAGCTTCGAAGTCGTCATCACTGTACGCATCCTCCTGGCTCGCCGGTGCTTGCTCTTCGTCCACAACACTCAATCTTTGTTCCTCAGCTTGCTTTTCAGCAGCCGTGTCTGCAGCAATCTGGAGTTCCAACTCGTGCTCGCGCTGGCGCCCAAGGATGATCAGTGGGCGATGCTGCATTCGCGGTTGCTGCACATTTGTCGCAAGACGCAAGCAGACCGGGTACTGGTGCGACGGTACCTCTGCAAATATCTTCTCCCGCCGGGCGGCCGCGCGCGCCCGCATTTCATCTACCTCTGTCGGCTCGTCGGGCATCATCGGCTGGTGTCGAAGCCTGGCGCCGAGCTCTGTGACACTGAGCTGAAACGGGGCCGCGCCGTCCTCAACGACGAGCGCCACGGCCGCGGGTCCGCCCCCGGAAAAGAAAAATCCGTTGGGCGTGAGGTGCAGCGTGATGCTGAAATCGCCCGAGTTGGAGATCGTCACGTTGGGGACGCCCATGACGACGACCCAGCGCCCTGCGGGCAGCGACGTGCTACCCCCGAAGCGGTCCATGAGTCCCTTCCCCTCTCCTCGTTCCAGCGCTGCAACCACATCAGGGTCCTCCCACTCGACTTCACTGCCGTCCGCAGGCAGGGGAAGAACCTCCCCATGCATTGCACACTTTCTCGGCACTGCGGCTGACGAGTATGCAAATTTGAACGCACCAAATGAGCGGTGTGGCAGCTCGACTACTATGCCGAGCTGGCTGTGGCGCACAGTCGTGCAAAGATCACCCATGTCACCAAAACCGTCGACAGTAAGCCACTCTGCTTGTGCGCCCAGGGAGAGAAAGTCAGCATCAGCCCGCGCGAGCTTGACCCGTGGCGCGACCCGCCGAACATCGTGCAAGGCGCTCAGGGATGCGTTAGGTAGATCAAGATGAGCGGCTGTGAGACTGGACTTGTTCCACCTGCGCACGAACCCGTCCCCATTCAATTACAGCCTGTAGCCCCGAACCGAACCACTTCCGCCGGATGCACGCGGCGCACGCCAGAGCGAGTCCGGCTCGGCTCCGCACCGGCGATGCGCCAGCGGGACCAGCGCACGCGAACTCGAAGAAGCATTGACCGGTCCGTCCGCGCCGGCGCCCGACGCATCGCCTCCGGGCTGCACTGCAGGGTGGAATGTGCGCACGGCGCTCTCTGGGTCGCGAAGCGCCGCCTCGAGGCGCCGCGCAAGTGCAGCAGGCGTGCGGCGATCGCCCGGGTGGTCAATGGGCAGGAAGCCGACCACGATGTTCTTGGCCTGCACATTGTCCGGTGCAAGTGAGTGTGCGGCACAGAGGGCACGGGTTCGAGAAGCGAGTCCCATACGGTCAGTGCAGGCCTTCACAGTGCATTTCGCTCGAATTGTGTGCTGGGGTTGGTTGGTCAGCGTAGCACCTGCACTCCACCCAGGATGACACGCTCGACCTCTGCATCAATTGCCTCCGCGATGGCCTGCAACACAGGGTGGGGTGAGATAAGGCGAGGTCGGTAAACGGCTAGCAGACGCGATCCTACCTATGAGATTTTCAGGTGTTGACGAAGGGATTAGGCGTGAAATGGAAAGTTGGCGCACCTTACGAAATCCATCGAGCCAGCGCTGCCCCTTAGCTACTCGCTCCTTGTACTCGCGGCGCTTTTCCTTGCGGCGCTCTGCGCGCCATTGCTGCTCGAGCTCTCGAGCCGATAGCTTTGCACGACTCGGTACCGCTGAGACTCCCAAAAAGAGGGACGACGTCGCGCCGAGGGACGACGAGAAGGATGTAGACTTTGTGGATTGGCCGAGATCCGCCGTGGGATCGGCGCCGCTCGTGTCCGTCGCAGCACTCACGCTCGAGACCTCCATACCCACTCGACCACGGCTGCGCTGCTTCAGTGGGTTCAGCCCCAACACGCGGTCGATGATTTCGAGCCGGCGGACTTTGGCGTCCTTCATGGTCTGGTCCCACGCGCGAGAGTCCCCGCACGGGTGCCAGGCAAAGGATCTGCGGAACTCGTATTCGTCCAAGAAGCCGTCCACGACTACATGGTCGGCGGACGTCATGAGCAGCTTCGTGTCCACAGTCCCCATCTTGAGGCGGCGCAGCCCCAGGGATATGTCACTCTCAGACAGGCGATCTCTCGAGTTTTGGTCGAAGAAGACGAAGGCCTCCGCGACATTCTGGAACTTTCTGGCCAGCATTTCCTTCACGCGGTCTACAATCTTCTTGCCCAGCTCGCGGCGCGCCGCGGCGGTAGACTCCCTGCGCTCCTTGGACTTGCGCTCCACAGAGAGCCGCTCTCGCGCGGCGACGAGCTTCTCCTTCCAGTTGGACACGTCGTCGCCAAAGCGGAATGCTGTCACGAAGTGAGAAGCACTGATCGCCTGGCCGTGGATACCAGAGAAGAACTCTGCGAGGAAGCTCTTCACATCGAAACGCTCGCCCAGCTCCTCCTCGCCTTTT
>Ga0115567_10001866_pt1 | contig 20907 bp, 14 predicted proteins | sample COGITO_mtgs_1204_2_FD_88679 | JGI IMG/M metagenome (GOLD analysis project Ga0115567, IMG submission 88679) | Pelagic marine microbial communities from North Sea - COGITO_mtgs_120412 | ecosystem: Environmental > Aquatic > Marine > Epipelagic | place: Germany:Helgoland, sampling site Kabeltonne... | reverse complement strand
ACTCCATTCAGGGGGTGTTAAAGGCAAGTTTGCATCTAGCATGGTATTGAGTACGTCAACGAAGGGGACCCCAAGGGTAACAGAGCGCCAAAGTTCGGGCGCCTGAATAGTCACCGCGCCCATCAGTTCGCCGCCGGCACTGCGACCAGAAATACTAATATTACCCGCTGTTACGTATTGTTCTTTAACCAAGTGGCGGGCAACATCCACAAAGTCGTTAAAAGTGTTGTTACGCTTTTCTAATTTACCGTCTAAATACCACTGATGCCCTAACATGTCGCTGCCTCGCACATGCGCAATAGCAAACGAAAAGCCACGGTCAAGCAGGCTTAAGCGAGTGCTTGAAAATGCCGGAGTAATGGTGTTTCCGTATGCGCCATAGCCATATAAATGCATAGGCTGGTTTGCGTCTTTCTTAAAGCCTTTTTTGTATACCAAGGTAACTGGCACGGCAACGCCATCACGTGCTGTGGCAGTAACACGCGAGGTCTCGTACTGGGTTTTATCATAACCTGAGGGTATTTCTTGGACCTTTTTAGTAACTAAGCGCTTTTCTGCTACTTTATAATCAAAAATGGTGTTGGGCGTAATCATTGAGTCATAGCTCAAGCGCACAAAATCTTGGCTAAACTCTGGATTGTTACCACTTGATATAGCAAATACTGACTCAGGAAATGCGACATTGTGTGAGTTTCCTTGATAGTCATACACGGTTAGTTTTTCGATGCCAGATTCACGCGACACCACTGTCATAAAGCCTTTGAAGGTTTGCATGCCCATTAAGTAGCGATTATCGCTACCCGCAATCACGGTTTCCCATTTGTCATAACTTGGATCTTTATCAGCCACTTTTACTAAGCGTGAATTGGTGTGAGTATCGTTGCTAAGAATATAAAAATAGCCATTGGCGTGATCAACTGAACTCAAGATTGCTTGTTCTCTTGATACTAACAAAATTGGTTTGGCAGAAAAGTCATTAGCAGGCAAAGCATAAAGCTCAGTTGTTTCGCTTTGGCCACTGCCAATAAGCAAAAACGCCTTGCTGCTCGTTAGCCCGAAGTTAAGAAAAAAACCTTCGTCTTTTTCGGTGAGTATCGCCTTGTCTGCCGATTGCTTCTCGCCTAAACGATGCACATTAATGCTTTCGGTAAACCAGCGATCTGGCGCCATGTGCCCGTAAACCAAAGACTGGCTGTTGCTACTAAATACAATATCGCCATTGGTATCGTTTAGCTCATCTTCTAGCAATTTACCTGTGTTTAGGTCTTTTACTAACACTTTATATCGTTCATCACCGTTAGTATTAAACGAGTAAGCCAAATATTGGTTGTTTGGGCTAATTTCCCAGTCGCCCATAGAAAAGTAGTCAAAAGGCGCTGCCAGCTCTGTCTCGCTTAAAAACACTTCCTCGTTGTCACTGTCTAACTTACGGCGGCTGTAAGTTAGGTAATCTTCTCCCTCTTTGTAAAATGACTTATATTCATAGCCATTTTCAATCCATGGAACAGAGCTCTCTTGATCGTTCGTGCGGCCTTTAAACTCCTCAAAAAGTGTGTCTACTAACGGCTTTTTAGGGCTCAGAAATGCATTAAAATATGCGTTTTCTTCATTCAAATAATCAATAATTTCAGGGTCGTCAACTTCAGGGTAGCCTTTATCTTTCAGCCAATTATAGCTATCGCTGATGGATTTGTTGTGATGTTGCTCGCTAAACGATATTTTATTTGCTTGTGGAGGCTCGATAGACAACTCTTTTAAACGCGTGACGTTTGCGTTTTGAGCAGCTTGTACTTGGGTTTTAGGCATTGGGGACTCTTGTGGCGGTGAACAACTTGCCAAAACGGCAACGCTAAGTGTTGCGACAAACGAAGACAACATTCGAGATTTCATGGAGGACTTCTTTTATTATTATTTTAACAAGCTCTCAATTGTAAGCGCTGCTAGCGTAGAATAGTCAAAATTGATTCATCACGTAATTGTAGGCATGTGCCGTTATTTTTTAGCGGCTTGAAAAACGTGTCAATGATGTTAGTTAAAATGCGTCATCAGGGACTTTAGTAGAATAGACGACATTCCGCATCTATTCAACAGGTATGGATTACTTACCTATGGTGAATGCTGGCACAATAACAAAGCCTTTCGTGAATCAGCTAAAATTGGACTAGAAAAAGGCTAATCAAATCCATCATGGTGGTTTATTATTGTACTGGCAGAAAATTAGTGGTGCTCAGGCTCGTTGTAGTTTCATACATTAATTTATAGCCTCATAAACAAGCATTCAGTTACATGCTTACCCAATATTCTAAGCACTATTTATGTATTATATTTATATTCGCTGAGTCCTAGTTCATCTAAAATGTTATCTAAATGTGCAAACGCTTCTTCGGTCGGGCCGGGGTAATCGCCGTTGATTGGTACGTTACCTAAATAGCCAATGTCTTTCATGCCTGCAGGTGTAGTAAAAAATGCGGCTAAAACTAATTCTCTTAGCCTCCCAAACGCCTGTGCAGGTCGTGAAAACTGCGGCGGTGTTGTGTCGTTTAAGTAAGCAATATTATCAATAATAGCGATTTGTTGTGAACGAGAACATGCGCTAAAACCTAACTGAAACTCTAATTTTGCTTCGTCGTTTAACCAAGCGAGTAGGTGCATAATAGTGACTCTGTCTCGTTGTTGCCAATCATAAGGTGCACTTACCCATTCGTTAATAACCGCGGGGACTTGAAGCTCAGTTGCAGAGGGAGTATTGCCGTCTTTTGGCACGATAATGTCACAAAGTAAGGTTATGAGTACTAACTCATTTGCTGTCATAATTAGTGGCCACGGCGTTTCGGGAGGCATTATCAAGTTTGGATCTTTACCATACCCTTTTGCACTAACAGGTGTAAGCTTATGTGCTGGCCAATGGCCGCTATCTTGATGCGCTACTTGAGCTGCTAATAGCGTAGATGAAACTCCACTTGTAACTGCAGCAACGCCGCCAGCAGTTATGAGACTGAGCCATTTTAACGAGTCTCTGCGGCTCATAGTGTTAGGAACATGTCGCTGTTCGCTTTCAAATCCGCTTAAGGGTTTTCTACCAGTATTTGTTTCACGCTTGCGCATATTTGTCTCCTTCGCCAACTTCATTCAACTGAGTAGACAGCCAAGAAGCATTTCGCATCGCTAGGGTCATAATGGTTAAGGTGCAGTTTTTGTGAGGATTAGACGCAAACACGCCACCATCCATTACAAATAAATTGTCACAATCCCACGTTTGTCCCCATTCATTAGTGACTGAGTCTTTAGGTGAGTTGCCCATGCGTGTGGCACCTACCTCATGAATAATTTGACCGCCTTTTAAAATAGCTTCTTCAGGAGACGGTAACTTGTTTACCGTTGCGCCCATTGTTTCGAACAGTAGTTTTGCTGTTTGCAGTCCGTGCTTAACTTGATTGAATTCATGTTTTGACCATTTCCAATGAAATTTCACCACATTTATGCCCCATTTATCTTTTACTTCCTTGTCAATTTCCATATAGCAATTGTCGTTAGGTAACATTTCGCCGCGTAATGCCAAGCTAAGATAAGTACCATAATTGTCTTTGGCAGTTTGTTTGAGTTCAGGGCCATAACCTTGTAAGTCTCCGGCAACCGACGTGCCGGGCATTCTGAAGCCACTGCCAATTTCAAAATGATAGCCGCGCGGAAAATCTAACTCTTTGTTGGCCTGTGCTTTATGGCCCCACCAAGGAATGAACAAGTGATTGGCGGTGTGACCGTCTTCATTATAACGTGGTCTGCCTTTTAAGGCGGGTATCATGACGCCAAGACCAGCACCAGTAGAATCCATGATATTTCTACCCACTTGCTTACTTGAATTTGCTAGCCCATTTGGATGCTGTTTACTACGTGAATTTAGCATTATGCGAGCCGACTCGCAGGCACTTGCCGCTAAAATAATTACTTTTGCATTAATCTTATGTGCTTTACCGGTAGGTTTTTTTATATACTTTATACCAATAGGGCGGCCTTTGTCGTCTACCTCTATTTCGCTAACCATTGCGTCGGTGATAATTTCTAAGTTGCCGGTGGCTTTTGCCATAGGAATTAAAGACGTGGTGGTTTGAAAAGCAGCGCCAATAGAGCATCCGCGGCCACAAGGCGTGGCATAAAAGCAGGCTAAACGGTCATCTATAGGACGCGTTAAAACTGCGCGATGCATAGGTGCTAATTCAATACCGTGCTTTTTGGCGGCCGCCGCTATAAGTAACTCAGGTATGCGCGGAGTGGGCGGGGGTTGCAGTATTCCCTCAGATGAATCGGGCATATCGTCTAAGCCGGTGTTAGTGCCGCAAACGCCAACTAAGGCTTCGGTTTTATCGTACCAAGGCGCAATGTCATTATATTCAAAGGGCCAGTCTGCGCCTAAACCGTCTCGGCTTTTGCCTTTAAAGTCGTGCTCAGAAAAGCGCAGTGAGTAACGCCCCCAATGATTTGTTCGACCCCCTAACATGCGTGAGCGCCACCAAAAAAAATCAGAGTTTTTGCCGGTGGTGTAGGGTTCCCCTGGCACCGACCAACCACCATCTACAGTGGCATCATAAAAGCCAAAGTCTTTGTCTTTGTTGCCAGAGCCCATTAAGGGAGCTTGGGAGTTTGTATTGAACATGGGGGTTTCGGTTTTTGGATTGTAATCGCGCCCCGCCTCGAGCATAAGTACTTTATGTCCTGCTTTTGCTAGCACATATGCGGCCATAGCGCCACCAGCGCCAGAACCTACTACCACAATCTCATGTTGTTCAGTGCTCATATACTCCCTCCACACATATTTTAATCGCAAAAGACGCTTAATGCGCATCTAATAGTTGTTAATGTGATGTTAGTAATAAAAGAAGGGCTAGGTCAAACTATATTCCACTTTGATACATTTAATCGCAATTTATTTCGCGCGGTGGCAAATTGTGTCTATACTAAATACATTCACACTTATAACTAACAGAAGGACTTGTATATGTATGTAGTCACAAATCGCGTTATCTCAGATGGTAGCAGCATAGAAGTTTTTGGCGATAAGCCAAACCCTAACGGCCCTAACGAACTGAGAATTGTTAAGGTCAATAAAGTTGCAGGAAAATGGAAAGTTTCAGAAATTAAGGATCAGCTAACTGCGGCGCATGTTAAAAAACTAGCGCGCGATAACGATATAAAAATAGATAGTTCGCTCACGTGGTTTGGCTCCTTAGAGGTTGCGGCGGAAGTGTTTTCTCAGGCAAAAAAAGAAGACAAAGCGGTTTTGTTCTATGTGCATGGCTATAACAATGACGTAGGTGATATATTAAAAACTGCAACTGCACTTGAAGAAGTCTACAACGTGATTGTTATTCCTTTTACTTGGCCTGCTAATGGCGGTGGTTCGCTTTCAGGTGCTGCTTCTTATCTTAGTGACAAAGCCGATGCAAGAGCTTCCTCGGGCGCGTTCAATCGTTTTGTAGGCAAAATTCAGTATTATCATGAGTTTTTATGTGAAGCTAACTTATTGTCTATTCGAGAAAAGGTCGAAATAAAATACAAAGATAAAGCAAACCCTGAAGCTGCAGCAGCGCTATACACCAGACTTGTTAACGATGAATGCAAAATAAAAATCAATTTGTTGTGTCACAGCATGGGTAACTATTTACTGAAGCATTCGCTCATGACAAGTGAAAATGCAAGCTCCGATTTAGTCTTCGACAACATGAATTTAGTTGCTGCCGACACAAACAACAAAAACCACGCCGATTGGCTAGATAAAATAGATGTGCGTAATCGCATTCATGTAGTTATTAATGAAGACGACACTGCATTAAAAGCATCACGTGTAAAACCCGGTAGAGAGCAAAGAGCGAGACTGGGTCATTATTTGAAAAGTCTTAATAGCGAAAACGCGGTATATATAGATGTTACTGAGTCTGAGGGCGTTGGCTGTGAACACAGTTATTTTAAGGGTGAGCCTGTTGATAAAAATAGCGATTTAAAAGCACTGTTCACAGATTTGTTCAACGGCAAAAGTGTTGAGAAAAAACTCACTTATTTTGCAGCGGATAATTACTTCAAATTATAAACAATGATTACCAGTGTCGTTAGCTGTTATAAAACAAGCTTAATTGCACTGGACTTACTTCCTTGATAATCTGACTATTGCGCAAGTACTCAGCGTTTAACTTGAGTATGCAGCTTAATAATTATTGATAATTGCCGACACATACAAAACGAAAGACGATATCGACAGTAGCGTTTGTAAACAAATATCGTAAACAGCGACTTTAGGAATAAAATGGCAACAAAAAAGCGTCTCAAATCTAGCTTGCATCGTGCACGAAGCGAAGAAAGTAAAGGGCAAGTTTTGCCGTTTAAGGGACGAGCTTTACCGTTTTTTATAGTATTTGTTGCCATTGTTGGGTTTTTTAATGCGCTTAGATTTGGCAGTGCCAGTTTAGACTATTACTCGGTTCGAGACGCAGTTGACGATTGGGAGTTAAATGCCAGCATTCCAACTGAAGCAGAATTTGAGCAAACAAAAGGTGCAATTAACACCGCTAACGTGCTGCACTATTCCAACCCATTATATATCGACCTTTCAGGACAACTAGATGAATGGGGAGCGATCTCTGGTTTTGAAGAGACAGTTGGCTTGAAGCAAGCTCAAGCAAACTATATCGAGGCTACCAAAATAAGGCCGCTATGGCCGGTCACATGGGCAAACTTGGTCATGGTGAAGTGGCGGTTACAAGAATTTGATGAAGAAATGCTAGACTATTTAAGTAGGGCTAACAAACTAGGTCCTCAATCAGTTGAGGTACATATTTTATTCGTTCGCATGGGTTTAAGTTTATTTGCGGCTAATCATCCAATGTATGCTTATATTAAAGATACTGTGCGCGAAAGACTCAGGCGAGGATTGCGCAACCCATACTCAAGAGACAAAATAGTGTCGTTTATAAACAGCACTAAATCGATGTCTACTGCGTGTGCTTGGATGCTACAAGAAGAAGACGAAACCGCTATAAAGCAGCTAGCCTGTTCTCGATAACTTTGAGGGTTTGTGTATTTTTAAATTATTGATAATTATGCTCAGGGCTAAGAAAATAACAAAGTAGCTCGCATTTGCATAGGTCTGAAGAGGAAAGTCGACAAACATATGCAAGCCCATTCCCATAAATACCATTAAACATGCGTAAGCACTGCCTTTAAAGATTGAATTGCGCCGCTTATGCATAGCACGCATCGATTTATAAATACAAAACACAAAGATCGAAAACAAGATGAAGCTACCAATAACGCCGTATTCGATTAAGAACTGTAAATAATCGTTGTGTAATTGGTCATAAAACGCTGTTACTTCCGATTGTTGATAGCTAGGGAAGGTCGAATAAAAACTACCACCACCCGAGCCGAATAGCGGAAAGTCTGAGATTATTGGATATGCGTCACGCACCACTTCATCACGAGTCTCTTGGATAACAGTAGTTTGTGCGAGTCTTTCTTTTACTCGCTCTAAGCCAAAGTACGCGCTTACGATAAACAAATCTATAATAAACACGCCAATGATAAGCACGGTTAAGCCTTTGCTTTATTCTTTAATAATACAAATGCAATCGCCCCAACGGCTGCAATTGATAAAAAGAATGCCGTATTCCCCATGCCTGAGCGTGACATTGCGAGTCCTATTATCATTATTACAATACAACTTCTTACAAGGGCGTTGCTATTCAATAAGGTGCTGGCAAACGATTGTGCATGCTCGCTTTGAGAAGTGATGTCAGATTTTTCTAACGATGTTACCGTTAAGCCTACTCCCGCAGCAAGTGAAAGCATTAAGAAGTTTGCGTAGTGATTTTGGTACACAAAACTACCGGTTGCGGCTTCACTCACAGGAAATCCAAAAACGAGGCTCGTGCTTGAACCTAGCACTAACTCAAATACACCATATAATGCTTGAAATGTGCCAGCAGCGACAATAGTTAACAAAAGCATGCGAATTCTCTGCTCTGTATTTACTAACAACAATACACAAATAAACAAGCAAAAGAAGCTCAATAACTTAGTAAAGCTAACCATAGATTGGTTTGGGTCGACCGACAGAAAGTACCAATCTGCAGACACAGAATAAAATAAATCGAATGAGGTGGGGGAGAGCAGCGCGACAACAAAGTCGGGCAATGGCACAATTTGCAACAATGCCACTAGTATAAACATCATCCACAAATAAACCGAGTTAAGGTAAGCATTAATACCGAGTCTGTCTACCTTCCAGTTTTTGACAACCACACATGCAGTTAGCGCAAAAATTGCCATTTCAAAAAAGCTCCACGCCCAAGGTCTGTTAGCCCCTAGCGGAATGGGTAAAACAAACAAAATGGCTAGCAAAAAGTAAAAGCTCTTGTTGGTGCCTGAATAAGTACTAATGATAAAAAATACTCTTAATGGTAAATAAATCAAAGATCCCCTAGTTAGGGATCAAATCGAATGTTGAGCATATTAGTTAGTAGACACGGTAGCATCACCACTGCCTGTACCACCAGCGCCAATGCCTGTGCCTAATGGCATACTTGCCGATGGTATAACTTTCGTTGAACTTGAGACTGCTGGTGCAGGCGTGTTTGTTGGCGCTACAATTGCCTGAAGCGCTGCCCTTAGAATTTCGTCATTATCTAGCAGTCCTGTTGAAGCTGCACCATCAAAAACTTTTTGTGCAAAATCGGGGTACAATACAATCCCCAAAGTTATTATATGTGCTGCTTTATCGGGATTTAATTGTATTAGTGTTTTGCTTACGTCAGCAAGGCTATTGGCTTTTATCATTTGCTCATAAAATTGATGAGCAATGGGTAGGTCCGAGGCGATTGCCGACTTAGCTCTGTTGCTTAAGGTATTATCAAGTTCTATTAAAGATGCACCAATAGCATTGCTAATAGCGCGGCGAGGAGCATTACCTGCATCTACTAATGCCACTATATTGAGATGTAATCTATTTCCTGGTTGATGCTTGTCGCCAAAGAAAATTTTACCAAATGCTTGGGCTGTGGTGTTAGCCACTATGATCAATAGCAAGGTTACAGTGACTAACCTTGCTATTGAAAATTGCCGTGAATACATAAATTATCCTCTTCTCGCAGTATAACAATAAGCTCTCGATTATTAGCTATGACAACTTTAGTCTATCCCATAGCTTAATAACTAAGCAAATTGATTTCACTGGTCTTTAATGCACTAACTATAGTGACCACTGACTGAATAAACGCTTACCAAACTCCCTGCTATATTTAGTCTACTTAACGCGCCCATAACGGTCAGAAAAACGAACAATATCGTCTTCACCCAAATAACTCCCCGACTGCACCTCTATGAGTTCTAAAGAAATTTTCCCTGGGTTCTCAAGAGCGTGCACTTCACCTATTGGGATATATACCGATTCGTTTTCGGTAACAAGCTGCGTTTTCTCGCCAATAGTGACGCTAGCTGTACCTGAAACGACAATCCAATGTTCGGCGCGGTGATGATGCATTTGCACTGACAACTTTTCGCCCGGCTTCACACTAATGCGTTTTACCTGATAACGCTGTCCGTTATCAATGGAGTCGTAGCTTCCCCAAGGTCTAAATACTTCTCTATGAAATTCGAATTCGCTTCTGTGCTGGGCTTTAAGTTTATTAACAATGCTCTTAATGTCTTGTACTTTGTGTCTATTCGCGACCATTACCGCATCTTTCGTTTCAACCACAACAATATCGTCAAGGCCTATAACCGAAATTAATCGTTGTTCGGAATTGATATAGCTATTGGTCACTCCTTCAAGCATGACATCGCCAATACAAGCGTTGCCATTAGCGTCTTTAGTCTCGTGGGTTTCCCACAGTGAACTCCACGAACCCACGTCGCTCCAGCCGGCGTCTAGAGGCACCATACATGCACGTTTAGTTTTTTCCATTACCGCATAGTCAATCGAGTCGTCGGGGCATTGTTCAAACGCTTCTTTATTTATACGAATGAAATCTAGGTCTAATTCGGTATCTGCGATTGAACGTTCACAAGCCGCAAACATGTCGGGATTGTGGGTTTTAAGTTCTGCTAAATACACGCTTGCTTTAAATAAGAACATGCCGCTGTTCCAAAAGTGTTTTTTGCCATCGAGATAAGTTTGCGCCGTAACGGCATCGGGCTTTTCTACAAACTCGGCAACTTCAAAGCCATGTTCATTGATCTCATCGCCTGCCTTAATATAACCGTAGCCCGTATGTGGTTCGGTGGGCACTACGCCAAAAGTGACTAGCTTGTCTTGCGCGGCGAGGGTTTGTGCATGTGAAATAGCCTTCGCAAATTTTTCGTGCTGACTAATTAAATGATCAGCTGCCAGCACCAACAATAGCGGGTCGTCGCCGTTTTGAGTGGCTAACATTGCTGCTACCGCTATAGCAGGCGCGGTATTTCGCCCAACGGGCTCTAATACAATACCTGAATGAGGTAAATTGGCAGTACGCAATTGTTCTGCGGCTAAAAATCGGTGGTCTTCATTGCATATCAACAGCGGCGCATTCATATTTAGCTCGGGTAAGCGTAAAATGGTGTCTTGAAGCATGGTGCGATTACTGGTGAGTGATAAAAATTGTTTTGGCAACGCGGCTCGTGATTTAGGCCATAGGCGACTTCCGGTGCCGCCTGCAAGGATAACAGGAGTGATCATATATTGTTCTCGTTTGATTAAGGTTTATAGGGTGTCGATTGCTATAAAATTAGCATAGTTGTTTGCTGTATTTAACACCCTTAAAGTCGTGAGCTTCGTATCTCGTTAATCCATAAATTCTAGCATTTTTTTTCTGCGAAATGGTATGTAAATTCACACTAATCGCCATTTTTTTCGTCACTCTTATCGCTAAACTCATAGCCACTAGAGTCGTTCAATTCAATTGTTGAGTGAGTGCAGTAGTTTTGTTTATTTGCATGTAATTTACTAAGTCAAGCACTGGCATAGGTCGTGCAATATGATAGCCTTGAGCAAATGCACATCCCCAAGTTCTCAATAAGGCCATCGACTCTGCGTCTTCTACACCCTCGGCAACCACCTTCATATTAAAACTTTTCGCTAATGCTAACACTGCTTTGCATATTGCTTGTTCACCAAGATTTGTGGCTAGCGACAACACAAAGCACTTGTCTATTTTAATGGTGTCTACTGGCAATTGCGTAACGTATGACAGCGACGAATAACCCGTCCCAAAATCATCAATGGCTAAAGAAAAGCCAGCGTCGCGCAGTGACTGCATTTGCTCAATCGATCGTTCAGGCTCCTGAACAATAACGCTTTCTGTTAATTCAAATGAAATATCGCCATTGCAGAGATTGTGTTTGCTGAGAAGTCCACGCGTATATTCAGCAAAATCTTCGTTCAGTAAATCTTGCGCTGAAATATTTATCGCTATGCAAATATTTATATGCTGTTCTTTTAATGTTTGTAAATCGTTGATAACTTGATTAAGCACCCATGAAGTGACTTGATGAATTAAACCTGCCTGCTCGGCAATTAAAATAAACTCATCTGGTGGTACAAAGCCTAATTCTCTGTCGCTCCATCTAATTAGGGCCTCGGCATGATTGACTTGAAGAGTTTCTAAATCAATTTTGGGTTGATAATGCAGACTTAGGTCACTGCTATCAGACGCCAGCGCTAAACGTAAGTTTTTAATAATAGCGAGGCGACGTAAATATCGCTCTTCAAACTCATTAGAAAACTCAATAATCAGATTACTCGATAGTTGCGCTTTATCTATTACTATATTCATGCGCCTGTATAATTCTTCTGAGCTGCTGGTGTCTGAGGGACAGTTCAAAATACCAATGCTGGTTTGTATAGGCACACTTACGTTATTGACATGAACGTTTTGGTCTAAAGACGCTTTAAACTTATCAATCTCATGCTTAGATAATATGCTCGAGGGTAGCCATAAGATTTCTCCGCCCGACATACGTGCCGATGTGCCACTGCACGCGTTTATTCTCTTGGCCAATTCTTGTACACAAGCGTCGCCATATTGGTAGCCGAAAACGTCGTTAATTGTCCTAAATCCTTTAACCTTTATACCTATTGCTTGAAAACATTGTTTACCTTCAAATAATGCGTCTAAATGTTTGCTTAAGTAGTTTCGGTTATACAAGCCGGTAAGCACGTCGTGTTGCGCTTGAAAAACTATCTCAGATTCTCGTTGTTTAACCCCTTGCTCCATGCTTCTAAATGCGCTCAGTAATTGATTCAATTCTACTGAGCATGCTTGCAATTGGAACGATCCGCTGTAGTCGCCTTTTGACATATTCATTGCATATTCGGCAATGTACTCGAGCGGCTTAGTAATTTGTTTTGAAAGTAAGCGGCCTGCAAAAATAGCGATAACGAGGGCGAAAAGAGCAATAGCGCCTATTGTTAATTGTAGCTGCATAAAATGAGACTTTACATTAACGCCGTCTGCGGAAACATAAATGACTGGAGTGGCGTCGCCCATATTGTGCAAGGAAAACTTACGACTAAAAAGTGAGTTAGTGTTAAGTGCTGGGTTTAGGTAAATCAGGGAGTTGTCGCTACTATTTATTAGGCTTTGTTCCAAATAGGCTGCGCTTCTCTTTTCTGTTGGTAAACTTGAAATGATAAGCGACGTCTCATTTTGCACGAGAATAGAAATGTCTAATAACACTAAGGGCTTTACTGTTTCTAAGTACGTTTGGTCAACTTCAAAACCTATCAGCGCAAACAACTCAGTTGAATTTTCGGTAGTAATTATTGGTAGCCAAAGCATCCACACAAGCCTATTGTCGATGACCATCAAATTTGAGGCTTCACCGTCTTCTTGCGCTATATCCATTAGCGCTAACTCTTTTTTACTATCTAATATTTCATAACGGCGACCACTGACTCCCAGCTCTTCACCGTTTCTTGTTTTAATTGAGATGAATTCAGCGTTCATCATGTCTCTATACGACGTGATGGCTTTTTGAATGGTGTCTTTATTGCCGTCGTCAAGGGTTCTTTTAAAGGTAAGACCGTCGATTAAAATGTGAGAATTTTTTAATGAAATTTGCTGGCGATTCATTAGCTCTTTACGCACTACAGCCTCTGCTAAATCTAGCTTTGAGGTTAAATTTTCAGTGATTGTGTTGCTGGTGCTACTCCACACTACTACCAGCAATACTAATGTTGTTAATAGCACCAAGCTGGCAAACATCTTGAATATTTTATTGTTAAGCGTATTTTTCATTTATCTAGGTAAATTTCCATCTCTTTTAATAGCGCTTTGCTAAGCTTCATAAGGGTTATCGGGTTATCGGTATTTTTCTGAAGTGTATACTGGTGGAAATGAATGTTGTAAGAGCATGGCCGCTGGACTTGGATGTATAACAATAAAACAATATAATGAATTATCATTTGGTTATAGCCTGATTAACCACATTTACTAATAAGCCAATTACTATGCCTACCAAAGCCAATGCTCCTTTTGTGCAATTAAATATAGCAGTGCTCACCGTTTCAGATACGCGCACACAAGACAACGATACTAGCGGAGCGTTTTTGTGTGAAGCCTTGCTTGAGGCGGGGCACAAAGTTGCCGATAAACGTATTGTAATTGATGATATTTACCAATTAAGGGCGGTCGTTTCAAATTGGATTGCATCGTCTACTGTCCATGGAATATTAGTGACCGGTGGCACAGGCTTTACCAACAGAGATTCCACGCCAGAAGCGTTGTCGGTGCTGTTTGACAAACATATTGAAGGATTTGGTGAAGTGTTTAGAGCGCAGTCATTTATCGACATTGGCACCTCCACTATACAGTCACGCGCGCTGGCGGGTATTGCGAATCATAAAGTTATTTTTTGTTGTCCTGGCTCGACCGGTGCATGTAAAACGGCGTGGGAAATTATTCAGCCCCAGCTAGATGCGAGACATCGTCCTTGCAATTTTGTAGGCCAAGTTTTAGCCAATAAAACGTAGATTATTTGCGGTGAAGGTTATTGTGCGTGATTAAAATTTTTGAATATTCCTATTGAGTTTTCGAAAATGCCGTTTTCTCTCATTACTATGCTGCTAATTAATGCACCCACCAATCGCGACATTGTTGTTTATGTTCTGTTTGTGTATTCGACTAAACCAGTTATGGGCTTATCTGCGCCCTTCACGAGTAACTTTTCTCACTTTTAGATTGTATAGTTAAGCTTGCGTCACAGTAATTAATTCTTCCAAGTTCAGCTGAATTATTCTTGCATCGAACAGGAGGTTGTTTAGTATATTGGTATCTTTTGTGCCCTCATACCTTATTTATCATGTTCATTTCTTCAAATTCGACGCGTTCATTTGCGACAGTAGTTCATCGTTGCCAGCACCTTTTAGACTTTACTTCACGAGGTTTACAGAGAACTTGTCAGTATCATATCTTTCTTTTATTTTGCGCAATACATTTACTTAGCCAGCCAGTGTGGGCTAACGAAAAACGCTTAAGCTCAAGTGATTGCATGGGCTGTCATGCAAGTGAGACTCAACATTGGGAGAAGTCAGATCATGCCATGGCAATGGCACTTCCTACTAACAACACCGTGCTTGGCGATTTCTCTAATCAGCGGGCACAGCTTTATGCACAAAGCGCTTTGTTTTTTGAAGAGAACGGCGAGTACAAAGCAAGGGTTAGCGATTCAGACGCTCAGACAAGTGAAATATTCACGGTAAAATATACCTTTGGTCATTACCCACTGCAGCAATATTTGGTGGCAACTAAGCCCGGCACGTATCAAGTATTGCCTTTTGCATGGGATGCTAGGCCTAAAGAACAAGGTGGGCAGCGCTGGTATCATAATTATAGCACTGAAAAAGTGGGTACAAACGACCGCCTGCATTGGCGTCAGCCTTTGCAAAATTGGAACGGCATGTGCGCCGACTGCCATTCAGACGAACTAGAACGTAATTACGATGCGCAAACTAATTCATTCAATACGCAATATAGTGGGATAAATGTAGGTTGTGTGTCTTGCCATGGCGTAATGGATAATCATTTGAAACAAGTGCAGGAGCCCAATACTAATCCTCCATTGATGGCCGACAACATTAAAAAGGGTAATTGGACATTAAGCGATAAGGCCAATACCGCCATTTGGAAAGGTCCAGCACGCGACAATGAGTTCATGCAAACTTGCTACGCGTGTCATTCATTGCGTGCTCCATTGAGCGATGGTTTCAGCGCCAACAAAAAATTCTTAGACCAGTTTTCTCCCAGCTTAGTAACGCCTCCTCTATATTATCCTGACGGTCAAATAAAAGAGGAAGTGTATGTATACGGTTCGTTTTTACAAAGCAAAATGTATGACAAAGGCGTTAACTGCTTAGATTGTCACGACGCACACACTATGAAGCTTAAAATTGAAGGCAATGGCCTGTGTTTGCAATGCCATAAAGCCAGTGAGTTCGACACTCAAGAGCATCATAAACACACGCCTTTCAGCGAGGGGGCACAGTGCGTTAACTGCCATATGCCTGACCAAATATATATGGGGGTTGATAATCGTCGAGATCACAGCTTTAAAATCCCCTCTCCTGCGTTGTCAGATGCTTTTAACACGCCAAATGCCTGTATTGATTGTCACGAGAATCAGAGCAATAGTTGGGCGTCGAATGCCATAGAGCAGTGGTATGGAAAAGCTGAACCCGCTAGCGAGAACAGGCTAAACTTAATGAAACTGCGCCACGGCCAAACCATTTCGTTAAGTGCTCATTTGATGATTATCAACGACATCAATATTGGTATTATAAATCGCGCTAGCGCGCTTGAAATGCTTGGGCGCAGCATACAAACTTTATCGGCTAATCAACTTGCACCATTTGTGCGCCATTCAGAAGTCTTAATTAGACTCGCTGCCGCACGTGTTGGTAATTTAGTGGAGGAAACACAACGCGTAAATGTGCTTTCTCCTTTGCTAGACGATCCGCTTAAGTCAGTTCGCGCTGCAGCAGCGCAGTCGCTTGTGGGACTTGCAACAGCTAAACAAAATATAGGCGTATACACAAAAGCGTTTAACGAGCTGTTAAGTGCAAATGAGAATAGTGCTTGGCGAGGAGAGGGCAGAGTCAATCAAGGCAATATTGAATTACAAAGCGGCAACCAAATTGGGGCTGAATTAGCTTATAAAGCGAGTGTTGACATAGACCCATACTTTCCAGTGGGCTATATGAATTTGGCCGATTTATATCGCGCTAAACAGCGAGAAGATATGGTTGCTAGGGTCCTTAGCGATGGCTTAGAAAAAGTGCCAAACTCTGCCGATGTTGCATACGCATATGGTTTGCATCTAGTGAGAATGAAGAAAATTAATGAGGCAGTGGAGTATTTCAAGCAGGCTATGGGACTAAATCCAGCTAACGAACAACTCGCATATACCTATGTGCTTGCACTTGATGGAAATAAACAAACGATGTTTGCCATGAACGAGTTAAAAGCGTTAATTACCGCGTATCCTGCAAAAACGACCTTAATTGAACTAGGTCAATATTTAGCTAGGAAAACAAATAGCCGAGAAGACTATGCTTGGTTTACTAGTTTGGCTGCTAAGTAGCCCAATTCGGTCCGCATACTCAGCTTGTTATTAAAGTGTATCTTTATTGTTAAAGATAGCGCTAGACAGATTCTACTACAGGCGTATATAATCATATTAAGTCATTACTAATAAAAATACGTCACTTATCGTGCTCCAATAACCTTGTTTGTATTAAGTAACTTTCGTCTTGATATTCCGACGATGTTAAATAGACAAGCAAACAAACATGCTGATGACAAACATCTACAGGCTATCATATTATGAAATGCAGTCCACTCAGGCAGAGCAGGTTTCCCTTTTTACCAACACTAGGCATAAATATAAAACGTGGTATGGCTAAAGCGTCTTTAATTCTCGGATGTCTAGGCCTTTTGTTCGCCTGTTCAGACTCGCCCAATCTACATCAAAAAACTATTTCACCACAGCAATTACTAGTTGAAGGCTTAAAATCACCGCTGAATGTGCATCATACAAAGCCTAATTTGTCATGGGTTTCGCCGGTGGTTGCGCAAAGCCATTACCAAATTCAAGTCGCATCGACCCCAGACTTATTAGCAAAGAATACGCCCGACTTATGGGACAGCGAAAAAGTAGCTACTCGCAGAAGTATTAATGTTGCTTATTCTGGTCAGTCGCTTAACTCAAAACAAAGCGTGTTTTGGCGAGTAAAAATTTGGTACGGCGCAGCAGGAGAAAACAGAGCAAGTGATTGGAGTGAAGTAGCAACTTGGGAACAAGGCTTGTTGAATAAAAGTGACTGGCAAGCTAACTGGTTGCAAGCCAGCGGCAACACCAAAGCCGCAGTATTTACTCCGGGCATTGGAAAGTGGGTTGAACTAGCCGGCACAGTAGAAAACGCCGAAGGTGAAATGGTATCGCCTTCCATCCCGAGACTTACTGAAATGCCGCCAGCGCAGCTATTTAGGCACACCTTTACTGTCAGTAAAAAACCTGTGAAAGCGCGTTTGCACAGCACTGCAGCGGGCTATTATGAAGTATTCATTAACGGTAAAAACGTAAGTGATCGAATAATGGATCCGGGCCAGACCGACTATGACAAGAGAATTTTATATAATACCGACAATGTTACCAGTGCGATTGTAAAAGGTAATAACGCCATTGCCGTGCACCTTGGCAGTGGTTGGTATCATGAAGATATCGCATTTAATAAAGTACGTTCACTTGCTTATGGGCTTCCCGCTTTTATCGCACAACTTGAGCTAACGTACCAAGATGGCACGAGCGAAATAATTAGTTCTAATGAGCAATGGAAGAATCATCCATCGCCGGTAGTGAAAGAGGGTTTGTTCTCGGGTGAGGTGTTTGACGCTAATTTAGTAGTAAACAATTGGGAAACAGCTGCTGGACCGCGCAATATAAATCAATGGGCACAAGCTCGTCCTATGAATAATTGGCCAACTGCGTCGCTTGAGCCACAGTTACTGCCACCCATCCGCGCAGTTCAAGAGGTAAAACCTATTGCTGTTTTGCAAGTGAAAGAAAACGTTTGGGTATTTGATTTTGGGCAAAACTTCACCGGTATCCCCACGCTCAATTTGGCAACGCTTAACTTACAAAAAGGGCAAACTGTTTATTTGCGATACGCTGAGTGGGCCGACAAACAGGGCAACATTAGTCAGCGCAGCGGAGGTGGTTTTGCGACCTTGCTTAATCAGGTAGATGCCTACACTGCAAGCGGGGCTGACAATGAACATTGGACACCAACCTTCACATGGCATGGATTTAGGTATATTGAGATTACGGGCATTGACACTAAACCTTCGCTTAGCTCAATTAGCGCACATTTAGTGAAAAGCGATGTTGAACAAGCGGGCGTTTTCGCTTCATCAAGTGCGCACTTAAATCGCGTTCACGACACCGCTTTGTGGAGCTATCGCTCTAACCTAATTAGCGTGCCCATGGACTGCCCAATAAGAGAGCGTGCAGGTTGGACAGGCGATGCACACGCCGCACTAGTTACCGGAAATTACAACTTCAATATGCAAAATTTCTGGGAGAAATATCTAGATGATTTCAAAACCGCTACGTTTATCGCTCCTGCCATTGTGCCGGGCAAACGCACGCTTGGAAAAGCAGTGGATTGGGCCGTCGCAGAAGTGTTTATTGCATGGGAGCATTATCAGCACTACCAAGATGAAAGGTTGCTTAAAGACCAGTATGAAAGTTTATTAGAATATATGAACTTTGGTCAGTCCCAGTTGAGTGAGTTTTTGATTGCAAAAGGCTACGGCGACTGGTGCGATCCGGTTTCAAAACCGGGTTTAGATAGAGTGGGTGGGCGCGGCACGCCGCAGCATACCAAGCCAATTATTACCAGTACCGCGTTATTTGCTCGTGCAGCAGACTTGATGTCGAATATTGCAAAGATAGTAGAGCGGCCGGGCGATGCCAAGAAATATGCAACGTTATTTTCTAATATGGCGAGTAAGTTTCACGCGACTTTTTACAATCAAACTAGCGGTCATTACGGAAGTCAAACTGCCGATGCTATGGCTTTGCGATTTGGCATCACACCAGTAGCGTTAAGACAAAAAGTCGCTGACGCCTTAAATACCGACGTGGTAAAGAAGTGGGGTGGTCACTCCTCTGTGGGGGCGCTTGGACAAACGTGGTTATACTTAGCATTAAGTGATTATGGCTACGGCGATACGGCGCTTAATATTTTTATGCAGAAGGGCTACCCCGGTTTTCACTATCTTTTTGATGACCTAAATGGCACCACTTTATGGGAGCGCAAGGGAGCCTTTGATCCTAATGGAACAGAAGCGCCGTCGCGTTCATTAAACCATCCATTTCACGGAGGCTACGACGGATGGTTTTATCAAGGCTTAGGCGGAATTCGTCCTTTGAAAGAACATCCGGGATTTCAAGAGTTTATGCTTATGCCAGTGTTTCCAGAAGGATTGAACGAGGCTGATGTTAGCTATAAAAGTGGATACGGAAAAATACAAAGTAATTGGCGTCGCGATAAAAATACTATTACGTGGCAAATAACGGTTCCTGCTAACTCAACGGCGCATGTGCACCTGCCTAATCGAGCACCACAAATTTTTACGATGGGGAGTTATACCTTCACTATTGAAAAAAATGAGATATAAAGCTTATCCATTGTGTAGGACCGCTATTGTTTTTGTTTGCCATGGAATGTTGAAATAATAAACGCGGCTGTGCGCTAGAAATTACATTTATAAAATGGATAAAGGTAGTTGCTCAATTTACGAAACCAAACTGCGGTATTCAGATGCCCCTGCAAAAGCGGGGCTGTTTGGAAGAAACGTATAGCCCAATTTTAGGTCGGGCTACACGTTAATTTACTAAACTTCAGCACTATTTATTCTGCTAAATTCAAACTTAAGATTGGATTAAAACATCCACGTTGTTGGGTCTTGAACAGGGACTTTCTTGTCGAGTGCTTGAATACCTTTGACACAACGTATAATAAGCCAAACCAAAGTGAACAAGAGCACAAGCCAGCCAATTAAAATGATAGACGTTAACACGCCAATAAAAGCGTATAAGGTACCAATCCAGAAGGTTCGTATTTGAAATTGATAATGTGACTGCAGCCATTGTGGTGCTTCTGCCTTCTGGATGTATGCGATAACCACACCCACAATACCTGTTACGCCAACAACAATACTTGCGAGGTAGAGAATATAAACTATCTTGGACATTCCTTCACTGTTTTCACTTTGCTCTACTGGTGCGTCATTCATGATTGTTCCTTAATTTATGCTAATAATTACGTTAAAACTAACGAAGGTTAAACAACTACAATAATCAAAAATGCCGACTTTCGCAATGGAAAAAATTCTTAATACCGACTACGCAACTTATCAGCGTTTAGTACACCTGTATTGTTCATTGATTAGAAAACTGTTTAAGAAGTATAAAGTGAATAGTAGCCGCAAAGTCCTCGAGACTAGCGTGTAATCTAGCAGTAATCGGACGAAACCATCACCCTACTTTTCTATATTTGCAAACGATTTAGATATCTAATGAACCTCATCATCAGGTTCGATATTTAGTAAATTATTTTCGTCATTGGCTATGAAACCATTCTTAATTCGCCGTCTAGCCGTCAATTCGCCAAATTTTAATTTTAAGTCTTCCCACTCGCCTTCAAAGCTCTCAATAAAACCATCGACAAACAGCTCAAGCTCTTCATCAGTATAGGGTGTTTTACGGTCATTAGCCGGGTTCATCCAGTCAGGTCTATCAGTCATAAAGTGTCTCAAATTAAATTATTCAACCATGAATGGTTTATTATAGTTCTTCCTAAAGGTGAGTAGCAAAATTTTT
>Ga0115567_10001864_pt1 | contig 20925 bp, 19 predicted proteins | sample COGITO_mtgs_1204_2_FD_88679 | JGI IMG/M metagenome (GOLD analysis project Ga0115567, IMG submission 88679) | Pelagic marine microbial communities from North Sea - COGITO_mtgs_120412 | ecosystem: Environmental > Aquatic > Marine > Epipelagic | place: Germany:Helgoland, sampling site Kabeltonne... | reverse complement strand
ATCGCTTCTAGCTAGACAAAGCAGCAGCAGAGTTCTAGCGATAGGTTATGAGCATATCAGTTCCAAAAAAAACTGCCATTTTTCTTGATCGCACCTCGGCCCCGCATATTGTGACGCTGGTTTTTTTGGCGGGCATTTCGGCGTTGACTATGAATATTTTTTTGCCATCGCTACCCTCAATGTCAACCTATTTCAACACGCCTTATCAGGTAATCCAGCTGTCGGTCGCGCTTTATTTGGCGTTAAGCGCGGTTTTGCAAATTGTGATTGGCCCGATTTCCGACCGCTTTGGGCGGCGCAAGGTGATATTAGGGGCTTTGGTTTTATTTTTGTTGGCGACAATCGGCACGCTTTTGGCGCAAGATATCACGGTTTTCTTAATTTTCAGAATGTGCCAAGCGGTGATTGCGGCAGGTATGGTTTTGTCGCGCGCCGTGGTGCGTGATATGGTCCCCGACGCCGAGGCCGCCTCCATGATTGGTTATGTCACGATGGGCATGGCGCTGGTGCCTATGGTAGGGCCCATATTTGGGGGCTTTTTAGACGATCATTTCGGTTGGCAGGCGAATTTTATCGTGTTGCTTGTCTTGGGTCTGATGGTGTCAGCGCTGGTCTATTTTGATCTTGGCGAGACGGCAGGCCTTAAAAAAATCACCCTATCCGAACAGATTTCTCAATATCCCGCTCTTCTACGCTCGCCTCGTTTTTGGGGTTATACGATGTCTGCGGCCTTTTCGTCGGGGGCGTTTTTCGCCTATTTGGGCGGCGCTCCCTTTGTCGGCACCCAAATTTTTGGCTTAAATGCGTCACAAGTGGGAGTCTATTTTGCGGCCCCTGCCTTGGGCTATGCAATAGGGAATTTTATCTCGGGGCGTTATTCTACCCGTTTTGGTCTAAACAATATGGCGCTGTTTGGGAGTGCGTTGACCAGCGTTGCGATGGTGATATTAACGCTTTTGACCTTTGGCGGCTTGCATTTTGCGGGGCTCTTCTTTGGCATGATGACGATGATTGGCCTTGGTAATGGCATCACGTTGCCGAATGTTAATGCTGGTATGATGTCGATTAAGCCCGAACTTGCAGGTACCGCCTCGGGCCTTGGTGGGGCCTTTATGATTGGAGGAGGCGCGATACTGGCCGCCCTTGCTGGTGCCGTTTTATCAGTTCAATCAGGTGAAATGCCGCTGGTGGTTTTGATGCTCTTATCCTCGCTTGGGTCGCTTGTTGCTATGCTGGCGGTTAAGGCGCGTGCCAAACGGTTAGGCCTTATGGGCTGAGGCCCGTTCAACCAAAGACCTTGACCGCAGGCTTTGCAAAGCCTTAATTGAACACAGAATATTTGCAAAGTGATCGATCATGGCTAATCAAAAGCTGTATGCGGGGATAAAGCTGCGCGAATTGCGTAATCGATTACGCTTGACGCAAAAGGAATTTGGTCAAAAGCTGCACATTTCTTTGCCCTATTTGAACCAAATGGAAAACAATCACCGCCCGCTCTCGGCATCGGTTGTATTAGCATTGGCCTCGGAATTTGGGTTTGACATCACCGAATTTACCTTGGGCGAAAGTGAGCGGATCGTCACTGACATGCGCGAGGCTTTGGCTGATCCGCTGTTCACCACCCAGCCGCCCTTGGCAGATTTGCGTTTGGCCGCGTCAAATGCCCCAGCCTTGCTGCGCGCCTTTTTGGATTTACACGCGGCCTATCGGCAAAGCCATGAACGGCTGGCCTCACTTGATGAGGCGTTGGGCCGTGATGAGGGGGCAGTGCGCCCCTCAGCTTGGGAAGAGGTGCGCGATTTCTTTCACTATTGTGACAATTATATAGATGCAGTCGATCGCGCAGCAGAATCCTTTAGCACCGATGCAGGCCCAGACACCGATGTTGTTCAAGCCGCCATTCAGGCCTTGGGGGATTTAGGCATTCAGGTACGCAGCAAAGATGATGTGCCACTACGGACGCTTGACAGCCAAGGACAAGAGCTAATTTTGTCGCGGCGCGCCCCCGTTGCCACGCAACGCTTCCAAACCTTGGTGCAACTGGCCCTTAGCATACAAGGCCCGCTGATCGAAGCCACACTAGACCTTGCTCGCTTTCATTCAGACGCTGCGCGTGAGATTGCGAAAATCGGCCTTGCCAATTATTTTGCAGGTTCCGCCCTTATGCCTTACGGACGTTTTTTGGCAGCGGCCAAAGAGACGCGTCATGATCTTGAGCGTTTGGCGGATCTGTTCGGCGCATCGCTTGAGCAGGTCGCCCATAGGCTTTCCACCTTACAACGCCCCGGCACTAAGGGCGTGCCCTTCTTTTTTGTGCGGGTAGATCAGGCGGGTACGATTACTAAGCGCCATTCGGCAACGCGGTTGCAATTTGCCCGTTTTGGTGGGGCCTGTCCGCTTTGGAATGTACACCAAGCATTTGAAAAACCATCACAATTTCTGCGCCAACTGGCTGAGACGCCCGACGGGGTGCGCTATTTATGTTTGGCGCGTGACGTGTCGAAATCGGGCGGTTCGTTCAAAGCGCCGCTCCGCCGCTATGCGATAGGGCTTGGGTGTGAGGTTAGCTATGCGACCGATTTGGTCTATGCTGACGGCTTAGACCTGCGCGGCCTGTTTGAGCCAATTGGCATTTCTTGCCGTATCTGCCCGCGGCGCGATTGTCACCAGCGCTCGGTACCCCCGATAGAACATCGGCTGGACGTAAACCCACAAAAGCGGGGGATCCTACCTTATGAGATTGCACCATAATCAGCTACGCGCTTTGCCATAGCCTGAATCGACAACCTCAAAATCGGTGCAAAAGTAGCCTTCGCTTTTGGCGACGCTGATAACTGCTTTATCATAATATCATTGGCTGTTTATATGGTAAATCTTGCCGGAGCGGCCAATATTCCCCTTGATCGTAGAACATGCTGTGGCCGTGATGGGGTCGGCACGGCGTGCTTTCAAGCGCAGCAGTCTTGCAGGCGCAACATTACTCCTCACCAGATTCTGACTTTTCGCGCTTTGGCGCGAACCTCTTGCGGGAGGTAATGGTCAGCGTAATCAACATAAAAAAGCGCCCCACCGCGCGCAACCATTTAGGCCCCAATGTTTTGCACGCCTTTAGCACATACGCCCACGATGCGGTCGCAATCGACATCTGCGGGTTAAAAATTCAGCTTTTGCGTGCCAATAATTTCTTGCAACTAGTGCCTCGACCTTGTCGCACGCGTGCACGGCTTCGGGCGCGCCAATGCCGTAAAGACGGATTTTGACACTGTAGATTTTCAGCGTATCGCCATCAATTTAATGAAAATATTCATTGGCGTTTTCGGCTTATAGGCCAAAATCTAGAGCAAATCGGTGCAAATCGAGACAGGTTGTAATTCACACTCTCTTGGGGCGCTTTTATCCCTTGGGAAGTGAAATTCAAAGAATTTTTTAATAAAAATTAACAAACTCTTAGCCATTAAGATTTTGTTAACCTGCTTATCTTTACCGCTGCGCCGTGCGCCATGCGGGGTTGATCCACGGGGCCAGATTTGACGCGGCCAGAGGGGCTTTGCCCAAAATATGATCGGCCGCTTTTTCACCCACCATTATCGAGGGCCCATTCAAATTGCCGTTTGGAATACGTGGAAAGATCGAACTGTCGGCCACGCGCAAGCCCTCAACCCCGATCACACGGCACTCTGGGTCAACGACGGCCAAAGGGTCATCGGCGCGCCCCATGCGGGCGGTGCCGCAAGGGTGATAGGCGCTTTCAGCATGCGCGCACACCATCGCGTCCAGGTCGGCATCACTTTGCACCGCATCACCAGGTTGAATTTCGTTTTTGACATAGAAATGCATTGGGCTTTGCGCAAAAATTTCGCGTGTAAGGCGAATGATTTGGCGGAAGTCCTGCCAATCACTGTCTTGCGACATATAGTTAAAAAAGATTTTAGGATTGTCTTTTGGATCGGCTGAGCGGAGCGTAATCGCACCGCGCGACTGCGACCGCATCGGCCCTGTATGCACCTGAAACCCGTGACCTTCGGCAGCGGTTTTGCCGTCATAGCGCACGGCGATGGGCAAAAAATGAAATTGCACATCGGGATAATCGATTCCTGATTTTGAGCGAATAAAGCCACAAGCTTCGAATTGATTTGACGCACCAAGCCCTTTGCGGGTGAAAAGCCACTGCGCGCCAATCATCATTTTGGAAAAAATATTCCAATGTTTATATAGTGTTATTGGCAGTTTCGAGGCAAACTGCATATAAACCTCGAGATGGTCTTGCAAATTAGCCCCCACACCGGGCCGATTGACCACGACGGGAATGCCAAGCTCGGCCAAGTCAGCGCCATTACCAATACCTGACAGCATCAATATTTTGGGCGTATTGATAGGCGAGGCGGATAATATCACCTCTGCTTTGGCGCGTAGGATGGATATTTGGCCGCCCACCTCAATCTCAACCCCAACAGCGCGGCCACTTTCAATCACGATGCGACGCGCAAAGGCGCGGATCACTTTTACATTTCCGGTTTTCAGTGCGGGCTTTAAATAGGCATTGGCCGCTGACCAACGCTGACCCTTATAAATTGTGGCTTCCATCGCGCCAAACCCTTCTTGCTGGGCCCCGTTATAATCTGGCGTTACAGGATAACCTGCGGCAGCACCCGCTTGGATGAAAGCATCAAACAAAGGATTTTTGCGCGGCCCGCGGGTAATATGCAAAGGCCCAGCTGCGCCACGATAGGGCGATTGATTGTTGCCAACTTCCCCATGCCAATGTTCCATGCGCTGGAAATAAGGCAAAACATCGGCATAAGACCAGCCTTGCGCACCCGAATCAGCCCAATGGTCATAATCGCGGGCATGGCCGCGCACATAGACCATACCGTTGATCGAGGAAGACCCGCCCATCACCTTACCGCGCGGTGTTACCAAACGCCGCCCACCCAGATGGGGCTCGGGCTCAGTTTGAAAGCCCCAATCATAGCGCGCCATGTTCATCGGATAGGATAAAGCGGCAGGCATTTGAATAAGCGGCCCCGCATCCGTACCGCCAAACTCGATCAAAGTCACTGAATGCCCCGCCATCGCTAACCGATAGGTGATGGCCGAGCCCGCCGAACCTGCGCCGATGATTATGTAATCTGTTGTCATAAAGGGGCTCCGAAACTGTTGGATGGAGAAATCATGGGTGCGCTGGTGCGACCAAGCTCCAGGTCAAGATAGTTTAAAATCATTGTTACGGCGGCGTCGCCGTCTGGGGCCTTTGGGGCCAATGCCTCACGCAGGTAGACCCCATCGATCAGCGCGCCCAAAGTCAAGGCAATGGCTGTGGCCCTATCACTCGCCAGAGGGCGCAGCGCATGCACCAGATTTGAATTAAGTCGCCGTTGGTAAACGGCTAGTAATCGGGCCGCCTTTGGGGCGGTTTGGGCCAAAACGTAAAAATTCAACCAAGCGCCGATTGATTCGCCATAAAAATTGCGCGCCGAAAACGACATACGCAAAATCGCCTCAAGCCGTCCGCGAGCGGTTTTGCTGATCATAAGGGCCCCGCGTACTTCGGCTGCGTAAATAGTTAAAATATGGCGCATTGCGGCCAAGAAAATCTCATCCTTTGAGCCGAAATAGTGATGCGCCAAAGCCGATGACATGCCCGCACGCTTGGCAATTTGTGTCACGGTCACGTCCAGGCTCCGCAAACGCCCAATTTCCAAAATGGTGGCTTTGACAAGTGCCGCTTTTCTAATAGGCTCCATACCAAGCTTGGGCATTTTTATCCTTTTAGCTTGTAATTTAGTTAAATATTGACGTTTATTAACTCATCAATCAACAAAAAAAACAATGGGAGATTACGAAATGAACTTCACCAAAACTTTAATCGTCACCGCGACGGCCATAACATTTGTCAGCCCCGCCTTTGCGGCAAGCTGCGATAAAGTGACCTTTTCGGATGTAGGCTGGACCGATATCACCGCAACCACAGCCGCCACCACTGTGGTGCTCGAGGCTTTAGGCTACGCTACAGAAACCAAACTTCTGTCAGTGCCTGTGACCTATACAGCCCTTGCAGGTGGCGATATTGACGTGTTCTTGGGCAATTGGATGCCTACAATGGAAGCCGACATCGCTCCCTACCGCGACGCAGGCACCGTCGAAACTGTGCGCGTCAACCTTGAGGGCGCAAAATATACATTGGCCACCAACGCTGCAGGTGCCGCCCTTGGCATTAAAGATTTCGCCGATATCTCCACCCATACAAACGAGCTAAAGGGCAAGATCTTTGGTATCGAGCCTGGTAATGACGGCAACCGTTTGATCTTGTCGATGGTGGATGACAATGCCTTTGGTCTTAAGGAATTCAAAGTTGTCGAATCCTCAGAGCAAGGTATGCTGGCCGAGGTAGAGCGCCTCTCAAACGCCAATCAACCAATCATTTTCTTGGGCTGGGAACCCCACCCGATGAACGCCAATTTTGATATGAGCTATCTGACAGGCGGAGATGATTTCTTTGGCCCCAATTTGGGCGGCGCCGAAGTGGCCACCAATGTGCGTGCAGGCTATGTGGCTGACTGTCCAAATACGGGCGCTTTGCTTAACAATCTTTCCTTCTCATTGGCGATGGAAAATGAAATAATGGGCGCAATCCTGAACGATGGGGCCGACCCTCAGGCTGCGGCGAGCGCTTGGCTGTCATCCAACCCTGGCACACTAGACGTCTGGCTTGCTGGCGTGTCGACCAAAGACGGCGCCAACGGTCTTGCGGCTGTTAAAGCGGCTTTGGGTCTTTAATCTTAACCATTTAGCACCCTTCCTTTCATCGGAGGGGTGTTTTTAAGGTGTGGCAATGGACGAGTTTTTAGAGCTAAAGATACCCGTTGGCAAAACTGCCAAACTGGTATTTGACTGGCTAAAGATCAATGGATCTGGCGTCTTTGATACAATGCGCGTGGGCATGGAAGCTTTGATTGATGCGATCCTTTTCGTGCTGCAAACGCCGCATCCGTTCGTAATTATTGTATGTTTTTTGGCACTGACCTATTTTCTGCAGCGCTCGTGGAAAAGCACGGCGATCGTTTTTTTTGGCTTTATGTTTATATTGAACCAAGGCTATTGGGATGCGGTGACTCAGAGCCTGACCTTGGTCTTGTCGGCCTGTGTGGTCTGTATGGGTATTGGTGTACCCATCGGCATTGCCTTGGCACATCGGCCGCGCCTTTATGCGTCGATTTTGCCTGTGCTTGATCTGATGCAAACCTTACCAACCTTTGTTTATCTGATACCGGCGATTGTATTTTTCGGAATTGGCATGGTACCTGGCTTGATTGCCACTGTTATTTTTGTGCTGCCTGCCCCCATTCGCCTTACCCATTTAGGCATTTCTAGCACTCCACTGCCGCTGCTTGAGGCCGCAACCGCCTTCGGCGCCACTCCTTGGCAAAGGCTTTGGAAGGTTGAGTTGCCTTACGCTTTCGTTCAAATCATGGCGGGGCTTAATCAAACCATTATGCTGTCGCTGTCGATGGTGGTGATCGCGGCTTTGGTGGGTGCCGACGGTTTGGGCGTGCCGGTTGTGCGGGCGCTTAACTCGGTCAATACAGCACTTGGCTTTGAGTCAGGCATGATCATCGTGGTTGTGGCAATATTACTAGATCGGATGTTGCGGGTGAGCAGAAAATGAACGCTGTAGAATTTAATAATGTCTCGATCGTATTTGGCAACAAGCCTGCCATAGCCCTGCCGCTAATGGATCAAGGCCTGTCGCGCGGCGAAATTCAAGAACAAACTGGCCAGATTTTAGGGGTGCATGATTGTTCGCTAACTGTCAAAGAAGGCGAGATTTTGGTTTTAATGGGCCTGTCTGGCTCGGGTAAATCAACGCTTTTGCGGGCCGTGAACGGGCTCAACCCGCTAGCGCGTGGCGAGGTACGTGTGAAAGAGGGGGAACAGATGCTATCGGTCACCCACGCCAGCCGCGACACATTACGTCGCTTGCGCTTGTCACATATTGCGATGGTTTTTCAAGCCTTTGGCCTGTTGCCATGGCGCACGGTACGTGAAAACATCGGCCTTGGGCTAGAACTCGCGGGGCTGCCAAAACTGCTGCGTAAGGCCAAAGTCGATGCGCAGCTTGATCTTGTTAATCTGACGCAATGGGCTGACCGTAAAGTGGTTGAGTTGTCTGGCGGCATGCAGCAGCGGGTGGGATTGGCCCGCGCCTTTGCCACAGATGCGCCGATTTTACTGATGGATGAGCCCTTCTCGGCACTTGATCCATTGATCCGCGGCCGCCTACAAGATGAACTGCTGGCCCTGCAATCGACCCTGAAACGCACCATCGTTTTTGTCAGCCACGATCTAGATGAGGCGTTTAAAATCGGAAATCGTATCGCCTTGATGGAAGGGGGACGCATTGTGCAATGCGGTACGGCGCGCGAAATTATCGCTAAGCCTGCCTCTAACTATGTTGCAGATTTCGTGGCCCATATGAACCCACTTTTGGTCTTGCAAGCCATCGATGTGATGCAAGAGGGCAAGCTTTCGGACCTTGATGCAAACAAAGTATCGCCTGACACCCCACTTAATGATGTGCTAAAATATCTTCAAAACGGAGAAAAATCTCTGAATGTGGCACAAGATGGCACTTTATTGGGCGAGATTACCCCCGCCCATATTATGACAAAACTCGTGTTAAAAACGCCCCGTTAAGGGCGCTTTTAACCGTCTAAGACATCATTATTTTCATCAGCTGCCGCCGCTTTGGGGGCTGCTTTTTTAACTGGTGGCTTTTTGGCTGCAGGTTTTTTGGCGGCTGGTTTTTTGGTGGTGAGTTTGTCAGGGTCGGCCTTCATGGCCGCTTTTTTCGCAGGTATTTCATTCACAGTCGCTTTCTTGGCAGGTGCTTTTTTCACTGTAGATTTTTTGGGTTTACCCCCTTTGGCTGCCTTGGCCTCGACCAATTCGAGCGCTTGTTCAAGCGTGATGTCTTCGGGCGTCATCTCTTTTGGCAAGGTCGCGTTGATCTTGCCGCATTTGACATAGGGGCCATAGCGCCCCGCCATCACTTGCACCGCATCACCGCTGACGGCTGCGCCCAATTCGCGCAAGGGTGCCGCTGCAGCTGATGCGCCGCGACCAAATGTACGTTTTTGGGCCAAGACTTCGACCGCGCGGTTCATACCGATGGAGAACACCTCATCCACATCGGTGATGTTGGCGTAGGTTTTGCCATGTTTGACATAGGGGCCATAGCGGCCAATCGCAGCCTCGATCATCTCACCGTCTTCGGGATGTGGGCCGATTTCCCGCGGCAGGTTCAAAAGCAGCAACGCTTTATCAAGCGTCATCTCTGGAATGGGCCAGCTTTTGGGAATGCTGGCTCGGGGGGGCTTGGAGATCTCTTCCGTAGCGTCGCCGCGTTGCACATACGGACCAAAACGCCCCGAGCGCAATGAGATCACCAAGCCAGTCATGTCCAGCCCTAGGTTTTGCCCGTCAGGGGAAATGCCATTTTCTTCTTCGCCCGAAACCGAAATGGGGCGTGTGTAGCGGCATTCAGGATAATTACCACACCCGATGAACGCACCGCCAGAACGGGCAGTTTTAAGGTGCAAACGCCCGGTCCCACAGGTCTGACAGATGCGTGGATCAGACCCGTCAGCGCGCAACGGGTAAAGATGAGGGGCTAGAAATTCATCGATTTTGGTCAGCACTTCGCCGATGCGTAATTCGGCTGTATCGGCAATCGCCGCCGAGAAATCACGCCAAAATTGTGCCAAAACTTCTTTATAATCGCGCCCCCCCGCCGAGATATCGTCAAGCTGCTCTTCCAGCGCTGCAGTGAAATCATATTGCACATATTTTGAAAAATAGTTGGTCAAAAAAGCAGTAACCAATCGACCTTTATCTTCTGGGATCAGCCTATTTTTATCTTTACGCACATAAGAACGATCGACGATAGTCGTCATGATCGACGCATAGGTCGAGGGGCGGCCAATGCCCAATTCTTCCATCCGCTTTACCAAAGTGGCTTCCGTGTAGCGGGGGGGCGGTTGGGTATGGTGCTGATCAGGGGCGATAGCGGTTTTCGCCACTTTTTCGCCCTGGGCGATTTGGGGCAAGCGGCCCTCATCCTCGACATCTTCGTCGCGACCCTCATCATAGATTTTCATAAAACCATCAAAGCTGACCACTTGACCGTTGGCGCGCAGCACCACTTGGCCATCAGCACTTGCAAGATCAACCGCGGTGCGCTCCAAACGTGCGCTAGCCATTTGGCTGGCTATGGTGCGTTTCCAGATCAGGTCGTAAAGCTTTCGCTGGTCCGCTTCGGTCAGGCGCAGCTTTTCCGCATCGGCCGACATTTCGGTGGGACGTATACATTCATGCGCCTCTTGGGCATTTTTGGCTTTATTCTTATAAAGGCGAGGACTTTCAGGCACATAAGAGGGACCAAAACGGCTGGCAATTTCTGCACGCGTGGTGACCACGGCTTCGGGCGACATATCGATGCCGTCGGTCCGCATATAGGTGATGTGACCCGCCTCATATAGGCGCTGAGCGGCATTCATACATTGCTTGGCGCCCATGCCTAATTTGCGCGACGCCTCTTGCTGCATGGTCGAGGTCATAAACGGCGGGTATGGGTTGCGGCTGGAGGGTTTAGCTTCAACCAATGTAACCAAAAGATCGCGCGCGGTGACGGCATGAATGGCCAGCTCGGCTGCCTCTTGAGTGGGAATGTCGAATTTACCCAGTTTTTTACCCGCTAAGTGGGTCAGGCGGGCGGAGAACTCTTGGCCGCGCGGGGTGGTTAGCGAGCCGGTCACACTCCAAAATTCTTGAGCGCGAAAGGCTTCGACCTCCATCTCACGCTCAACGATCAAGCGCAGACAAACCGACTGCACGCGACCAGCAGATTTCGCACCAGGCAATTTGCGCCACAACACGGGCGAAAGTTTAAACCCCACCAAATAATCCAAAGCGCGCCGCGCCAAATAGGCATCAACCAAAGGTTGGTCAACTTGACGCGGGTTTTTCATCGCCTCAGTCACGGCGGCCTTTGTGATGGCGTTAAAGGTCACCCGGCTGACTTTTGCACCTTCTTTGAGGTCTTTGGCGAGGGCCTGTTGCAAATGCCACGAAATTGCTTCCCCCTCGCGGTCGGGGTCGGTCGCAAGGATCAAGGTTTGGTCAGTTTTCAACGCATCGGTGATGGCGCGTAAATGTTTTTTACTGTCGGCCGCAACTTCCCATTTCATGGCAAAATTATCGTCTGTATCAACAGAACCATCCTTAGGTGGTAAATCGCGCACATGGCCGAATGAGGCCAAAACCACATATCCATCGCCTAAATATTTGTTTATTGTCTTGGCCTTAGCCGGAGACTCGACAACCACAACCGCCATGAAAACTCCTTTGCACCGCCCGAATATGCGGCGGCGCAAGATGGCGTTCAAGAGGCCTCTTTGTCAATGCACCTTTACAAGGAGGCGATTATCTAATTTTTAAACCTTCCCAAAAATGGCCTTGCATGTCGTTGTAACTTGCCAGAGTGTCTGAGCTGTAACCACTCAAACTGCATATCCAGCGGAGGTATAAGCGGTCAGCTTTTTGTGGGGTGTGGGCCTTTGGCATTTGCTCCTAAGGCTTTGGTCTAGGGTCAAAATGCAGGCTAGGCATACTTAGTAAACCTTTGGTAAAGATCATCACGCCCCGCGTGAAAATGCTAGTTTTTCTCTTTTTTAAGCTGACACGAACAGAATTGGATTGAAACTTGCCCAATATTTGATCAAATAGCTTGGAAAATGGCAAAAGGACTGTGCAATGTTGAACAAAGAAATTGCCCTAAGACGCACCGAAGCAATTGCGCGCGGCGTTGGAATGATGACGCAGATCTATGTTGATCGCGCCCTAAACGCAGAAGTATGGGACGTTGAGGGCAACCGCTACCTCGATTTTGCCGCAGGTATTGCGGTTGTCAACACGGGCCATTGCCACCCTAAGGTGATGGCGGCCGTCACCGCTCAGTTAAGCAAATTCACCCACACCTGCCATCAGGTCCTGCCGTATGAACCCTATATCCGCTTGGCCGAACGTCTTAACGCGGCCGTACCTGGTGATTTTGACAAAAAGACCGTTTTTGTCACCACAGGTGCCGAGGCCGTAGAAAATGCCATCAAAATTGCCCGCATCGCAACAGGTCGCCCTGCGGTAATAGCCTTCGGCGGGGCCTTTCATGGCCGCACATTCATGGGCATGTCACTAACTGGTAAGGTTGAGCCTTATAAAAAAGGTTTTGGCGCAATGATGCCCGATGTATGGCATGTGCCCTTCCCTCAGGATGTACATGGCATCTCAACCGCCGATGCGCTGGCAGGTATCAATAAGCTTTTTAAATCTGACCTAGACCCCGGTCGCGTGGCCGCGATCATCTTTGAGCCTGTGCAAGGGGAAGGCGGCTTCTACCCCGCCCCTGCGGAATTGGTACGCGAAATTCGCGCGCTGTGTGACGCGCATGGGATCATCATGATCGCAGATGAGGTGCAAACCGGTTTTGCGCGCACGGGCACGCTTTTTGCGATGCATGGCTATGACGTGGCCGCTGATATCACCACAATGGCCAAAGGTTTGGCGGGTGGCTTGCCGCTTGCAGCCCTAACAGGGCGCGCCGATCTGATGGATGCGGCGCATCCGGGTGGGCTTGGCGGCACTTACGGCGGCAATCCTTTGGGCATTGCCGCGGCCAATGCCGTGCTTGACGTGATTGAGGAAGAAAATCTTTGTAGCCGCGCGAATGAACTAGGCTCGCGTCTCAAACAAAAGCTAGAATCTATTCGCTCCACAACGCCTGAAATAGTTGATATTCGCGGCCCCGGCTTTATGGTCGCGGTTGAGTTTGCCAACTCCACCTCGCATGCGCCCGATGCAGATTTTACCAACCGCGTGCGAGCAAAAGCACAAGAAATGGGTCTAATTTTGCTAACCTGTGGCGTTTACGGCAATGTTATTCGCTTTTTGGCGCCAATCACGATTGTGGATGCGCATTTTAGCGAAGCAATGGATATTCTTGAGCGTGCGGTCGCGGCAGCACGTATTCACTGATGCCAAGGGCGCGCTGATAGGGTAAAGGGCTGACATGACCTTAAGCGCGCCAACATCAATAGCAGCCATAAGTTTGACGGGGGCCTCGGTCTCTTATGGAGCGGGGCCTGTCTTGGGCCCACTGACCCTTGAGATGAATGAACAGCGTATCGGAATTGTTGGGCGCAATGGGTCCGGCAAATCAACCCTGGTCGCCCTGATGGCAGGGCTGATGTCGGCCACTGAGGGGCAGGTTTTGCTTGAAGGATTTGATCCTGCGCGTGAGCGCAAACAGGCCTTGCGCGCCATAGGAGTTCTGTTTCAAAACCCCGACCGTCAAATCATTTTTCCTACCGTCGATGAAGAGCTGGCCTTTGGCCTTAAGCAATTAGATCACAACGACCCTGCGGGGGCGGTGCAGGCACTGCTCATGCGCGAAGGGCGTGCTGATTGGGCTGGGCGCTCGGTTGCAGCCCTTAGCCAAGGTCAACGCCAATATCTGTGTGTGATGGCGATCTTAGCGATGGAGCCGCGCACGATTCTGCTGGATGAGCCTCTAAGTGGCCTAGATCTACCTACCGCCGCACGCCTGATGGCGCGGCTTGACCGTGCCCCGCAACGGCTCATCACCATCAGCCATGATCCGAAAATCTTAAGCGACTATGACCGTGTATTATGGATTGATCAGGGGCTGTGTCGTGCGGATGGCCCCCCTGCCCAGGTACTGCCTGCCTATGAACGGACAATGGCCCAATTGGCGATGCAAGATGCTGACACTGACCTTAGCGCCTAAAACCGCCCTACATATTGTGCCCGTTGGGGCCAAGCTATTGGCGCTGATGCTTTTTGGGCTGGCTTTGGGCTTTGCACCCAGTTGGCCTTGGGTATTGGCGGCCGTTCTGGCGGTGGCGGTGCTTTACGGGGCTATGGGGCTTAAGTTTGCGTGGCGGGGCTTCCAGCTTTTGCGCCCGCTTTGGCCCTTTTTGCTGGTGTTGGCCCTTTGGCATGGGTTTACTGACACCAAGCTTTTGGGGCTTATGATTGCGGGTAAATTGGTGGCGATGGTGGCTTTGGCGAACTGCGTCACTTTGACCAGTCGATTTGACGCGCTTTTATCTGTGATCGAACGTCTTTTTACCCCGTTTAAAAAGCTTGGCTTTTCGCCCGAGATATTGGCGCTGACACTGGCTTTGGTAGTCAGATTCACACCCGTATTGCTAGACAAGGCCGCGATTTTGCGCCAAGCGTGGCGGGCAAGATCGAACAAACGCCCCTCCTGGCGGTTAATTTTACCGATAAGTTTAGCGGCGCTCGATGACGCCGATCATATAGCAATGGCCCTGCGCGCGCGTGGTGGTTTTAAAGGACAAGACTGATGGAAAAGACCGTGACCTTGACTGCGCTTTTTGCGGCCTTGATTGCCGCTTTGGGCTTGGTACCACAATTTGCGCTGATGTCGGGCGTGCCTATCACCGCGCAATCTCTAGGTATCATGCTTTGCGGTACAATCTTGGGGGCCAAACGCGGCGCTTTGGCGGTGTTGGTGTTTTTACTGTTGTTGGCGATGGGCTTTCCACTTTTATCAGGTGGACGCGGCGGGCTTGGCGTGTTCCAAGGCCCTTCGGTTGGATTTTTAATTGGGTTTCCTGTGGCAGCCTATGTGGTGGGGTTGATTACCTCATGGCGCCTTTTGCCATTGATTTGGGCCGCTTTGGCGGGAGCATTTTTTGGGGGAATTGTTGTTCTTTACGTCTTTGGCATTTGGGGCATGGCTCTCATGCTTGAGAAAAGCTTTCTCGAGGCGGCCCCCTTGGCTTTGCCCTTTTTGGTCGGCGATTTGATAAAAGCGGGCTTGGCGGCTCTTTTAACGCGCTGGGTAGCTTTACTGCGCCCCATGGCGCTCTTATCGCGCAGATGAGCGGGCACGCCCTATTGCCAACCGCTGCGGCCTTTGACGCGCTGATCAAAGCGCGTCATTCTGTGCGCGCCTTTTTGCCCCAAAAGGTTGATAAAGCGCAAGTGCGCGCTGTGATTGAAAGCGCGCGCCAAGCCCCTTCGGGAGGGAATTTGCAACCGGGGCAGTTTTGGGCCTTGACGGGTGCACCGCTTGAAAAGCTAAGCGACACAATCATAAAGGCGCGGGCTTTAGGTCGCCCAAGTGTGTCAGAATATGGCTGGTTTCCAAACCCAATGCCCGCCCACCTGAAAGAGCGCCAGCGCGCAACCGGCTATGCGCTTTACTCCGCCCTTGGAATAGCACGCACCGACCGCACAGCGCGCGACGCGCAGTTTGACCGAAATTATCGGTTTTTCGATGCGCCCGTAGGTCTAGTCATAACACTCGACCGCACCATGGGGGCGGGGGCGTTTTTGGATTTAGGGATGGCCCTATCCTACTTTTGCTTAGCCGCAAGTGCGCATGGTTTAGCAACCTGCGGTATTGGGGCTTTGGCCAACCATGCCGATTTGGTGCAAGAGCATTTGCAAATCCCACAAGATCAGATGATCATCTGCGGAATGGCTTTGGGCTATGAAAATCATGGCGCCCTCGTCAATAAATGGCGCACAACGCGGGCAGATTGCGACGCATATGCGTATTTTTCGGGCTTTGACGCGCCCCTTTAAGGGCGTTGAAATATCACGGCACCACCAAGTCCACCGGCGGCTGCAATTGCAGCCAGACCGTAGCCGCGGGCCAGTTCATGAAACAAACGCACCGCCAATATAGCCCCCGAGGCACCGATCGGATGACCCCGCGCCAAAGCGCCACCTGCGACATTGATCAAGGCGGGCTCAAAGTCAAAAGGCGCGCAACAGGCGATGGCTTGGGCGGCGTAGGCCTCCATCATCTCAACTAAGTCAATGTCTTTTGGGGTGAGCATTGCGAGATCAAGCGCGCGTCTTATGGCGGCGATGGGGGCCAAGGCGGGCTCTGACGGATCACCACCCAACGAGACGCCTGAGGTGATGTGCATCGGCCCTAATGGCCCACAATGGCCGCTTTGGGTATGTTTTTGAGCGCGCGCTGCACTGGCCAGCACCAAAAAGGCGGCCCCGTCGGCCTCAATCGCGCAATTGGCCACGGTGATAGAGCCCGAAAGCACCCGCGCACGCGCCAAAAGTTTGGGGCTAAGCGGGCGAGTGAAACCGTCGCAACGCTGCCCCATCAGGGGCACGATCTCGGGCCAGCCTTGGGCCGCACGCACCCGAGCTTTTGCATGGCTACTTTGGGCCCAAGCATCTTGGACGCTGCGACTGATCTGTGCGGTGCGTGCGGTCAGGTCAGCAGCCACGTGCAGGTCGGGGTCGCGGTCGGCCCAAGGGGTAAAGGGGGGTCGCAGATAGGGCGCGGGGAGACGGCCATCGCTAAACTGGGTGGCGCGCAAGGGGCGCTGCGAATAGCTTTCTACACCGCCCACCACCACGATCTGCGCCTGCCCCGAAGAGATCATCGCTTGGCCCAACAACACAGCATCAAGCCCACCCAAACATTGGCGATCAATGCTCAGGCCCGCAACACGCAAAGGAAGACCCGCCGCCAATGCGCAGATGCGTGCAGGGTTGCCCCCTGCCCCAAGCGCGTTTGAGACGATCAGCTCATCCACGTCTCCCACAGTAAGGCCCGCATCGCCAAGGGTAGCCAAAATCACGTCGCGGGCCAGATCCGCGATGCAAAGCGCACCAAAAGCACCTTTTTTGGGCATGACGGCCGTGCGGCGCGCCGCAAGGATTGAAACCCCGTTCATGGTGTTTTCTCCAAAGCGCTTGCATCCACCTTACCCGAGGGTAAAAGCGGCCAATCAGTACGAAAACTAAGGCGTTTTGGGGCCTTAAGGGGGCCAAATTCTTGGCGTAGGGCGGCCAAAACCTCCGCCTCACAGGCTGGATTTCCCTGCACAATGGCGCGCAGCCTGTGGCCGCGCTTCGGATCAGGTTCGGCCAGTACAAAGGCCTGGCGCACCCCTTTGAGGCTGCAAAGATAGGCCTCGACCCCTTCAAGAAAGACATTTTGATCGGCAATCGTGACCATGCGCGTAGCGCGCCCTTCAAGAAACAAGTAAGGCCCTTCAAAACGGCCCCATTCGCCGACGCTGACGTAGCCATCTTGCCAAACGGCCCCTTGGACGGTGGGGTCGGTATAGCCCAGCGCCACATAGGAGCTTTTCACTAGAATTTTCCCCAGATCTCCAGCCAAAACGGGTTTTCCTAGGGGCGATGTGAGTACTATTTTAACCCCAGGATAGGGCCTCCCGACAGAATTTGGCGGCGTATCCTTATCACAAAGCGTGATGAAGCTGGTCTCTGACGCCCCATAAAATTGTAGAATTTTTGCATTAGGAAAAAGCTTGGCAAGGGTTTTGGCCAAATTTGGATCAAGCCGCCCGCCGCCCACCAAAAGATGGGCAAGGTTTGCCATCAGGGGGGGCGCGCAATCGGCGATAAGCACCAATTGTGCTGGGGTTGCGTAAAGTATCTGAACGCCTTGATCCAAAATCAGGGCCGCTTGGCGGTCGGGGCGCAGTCCCTCGTATAGGTAAAGATCAGCCCCTAGGCTTAGCCCTTCGCACAAAGCATAAAGACCAAGTGAGGTGGAAAGCCGCCCCAAAATTCCGACTTTTGTGCCAATGCCCAGATTAAAAAGTCGCTGATTGACCGCGAATGAGGCCAGCCAACTATTTTGGCCGCGCCTGATCACCCGCGGAGCACCGCTTGAGCCTGACGTCAAAACCTCAAACTCATTTTCGCCCAAACCCTGTGTGAGGGGCCCCGCCGTTGGCGCAATACGGAAATTTTGTCCCACCATAGCCGCAGCCATCGCCCCACAAAGGGCGGGGCCAAGCGGGCGATCGGGCAAAACGGATCTGGGGATGGGACAGGTTGCGGTATCTGCGGCACCAAGGGTCGCGCCATCGGACAAAAATACCCGCGATTGGCTATGCCATGAAAAGCGCATGGCTTACCGTGCGGCCGCGCCCAAAAGGACCGCCATACGGTCAAGCGCCAGCTCATAGCCCTGTGTGCCAAAGCCTGCGATGACGCCCTCGGCGCGGGTGCTGACGTAGCTGTAATGGCGAAAAGTTTCGCGCTTGTGGATGTTTGAGATATGCACCTCAAGAACGGGGCCCTCATAACTCATGAGCGCATCTAGAATGGCGATAGATGTGTGCGAATAGGCGCCTGGATTGATTATTATTCCAGCCGCCGATTGTCGTGCTTGGTGGATCATATCCACCAAAGCGCCTTCGTGATTGGACTGCATCGCTTCAAGTGCAAAGCCAAGGGCGGTGGCTTTGACGCGCACATTTTGCGCAACATCGGCCAAGGTTTCACGGCCGTACATTTCAGGTTGGCGTAGCCCCAAAAGATTTAGGTTTGGCCCGTTTATAAGGAATATCGTTTGTGTCACAGTCTCACTCGCTTTTAGGTCAAGATACAAGTTTTGCGGTGCCAAGCAAGCCCGTTCGCATCCTACCAAAGCGCGCCCCCCGCGATCACGCCACCATTTGTAAGGTAGACTTCGCTTTTAAACCCAACGCAAGACAGGTATCGCGGGTCAGTTGAGGGCGGTTTAGGGTGTAGAAATGTAAATCTTCCACCCCTTCGCTTAACAGCTGATCACAAAGCTGGGTGCAGTGGGTCAAAGATAAAAGTTCTTCTCTTCCATCGCGGGCAGCCACGCTAAAAGCCGCGTCTAACACCGGGGGAATTAAACTGCCCGCGCGTTTGGCAAAGGCCTTGACCCCAGCCCAATTTTCCACGGGAAAAATGCCTGGGATAATCGGAAAATCAATGCCCGCCGCTAGAACGCGATCGCGAAAGCGCAAAAAGGTATCGGCTTTGAAGAAAAACTGGGTGATAGCACTTGTCGCGCCTGCGTCGATCTTAGCTTTCAGCCAGTCAAGGTCGCGCTCAGCCCCTTGGCTGTCGGGGTGCACCTCGGGGTAGGCGGCGACGCGCAGGTTGAAATCACCCGTTTGGGCCAAGGCCTTGATCAATTCAACAGAAGACGCGAAGCCGCCATTGCTGGGGGAAAAGCCACTTTTTCCTTTGGGTGGGTCACCGCGCAGCGCCACGATATCGCGCACACCCGCTGCATGATATGCGCGGGCAATGTCCAGTGTTTCTTCCCGCGGGGCCGCAACGCAAGTGAGATGCGCGGCCACATTCAGGCCCGCTTTACGCCCAATCGCCGTAACCGCTTGGTGGGTCAGCGCGCGTGTGCTACCTCCTGCCCCATAGGTAACCGACACAAAACCAGGCTGAAAAGGTGCAAGCATCTGCACGGTATCCCACAGGCGAAAAGACGCTTCGATATCTTTAGGGGGGAAAAACTCAAATGATACACGCGGGATAATGGACATGGACGGCACTCCTCTTTAACTCCTTATGCCCCATTGACGTTTTTGAGTAAAATTCATATTAATCATATTAATTATGAGGATAATTCATGCATATTGAATTTCGCCATCTGCGTACCATTCGCGCCATTCACCAAGCTGGCGGTCTTGCGCGGGCGGCAGATATTTTAAACATGACCCAATCGGCCCTGTCGCATCAGGTCAAAGGGCTGGAAGATCAGGCTGGGATTGAGCTGTTTGTGCGCCGCTCAAAACCACTAAAGCTTTCGGTGGCGGGGCACCGTTTGTTGCGCTTGGCCGAAAAAATTTTACCGGAAATTGACGCTCTCAGCGATGAATTTCGCGCACTGCAAATGGGCAAAACGGGCCGCTTACATATAGCGATGGAGTGTCACGCCTGTTTTGATTGGCTTTTCTTAGTGCTTGAAACTTTTCGTCGTGCCTGGCCAGAAGTTGACGTTGATATTCGCGCGGGCTTGGCCTTTGATGCGTTTCCAGCGTTGCTGCGCGAAGAAATTGATCTGGTCATTACCTCTGACCCAAGCAATATGCTTGGGGTGGTTTTTAACCCTTTGTTTGATTACCACCCTATGTTTGTGACCGCTTCAAATAATCCGCTGGCGCAAAAAACTTTTATCACAGCAGAGGATTTCCGCGATCAACTGCTGATCACCTATCCAGTCGCACGCGATAAGTTAGATGTTTTCACCGAGGTGCTTAACCCTGCCAAAATCGAGCCGCGGGCAACCCGTCAAGTCGAGCTGACAGCCATGATCTTAATGTTGGTGGCGGCTAATCGTGGCGTGTCGGTCTTACCTGACTGGGTGCTGCGCGATGTTCGCTCGAACACTGATTTCGTGACATTACCTTTGGGGCCGCACCCTGTCGTCAAAAGGCTTTATGCCGCGACCCGCGCAGAAGATGCCACAAAACCTTATATGGCGCAGTTTTTACGTCTAAGCCGCTCAGAACCCGTGAAATTGCAGCGCAACCTCTGAAAGAAAAGCATCCCCCCTTTTCATTATGGGGAACCTCCCGTATATCCGCGCTTTGAATGAGAGGGAGCCACGACAATGCAAGGCAGCGCTAACCTGAATCTGATGATCAAAACCGCCCGCAAGGCGGGACGATCGCTTGTCAAAGACTTCCGCGAAGTCGAAAATTTACAAGTCTCATCGAAGGGGCCTGGAGACTTTGTCTCGCGAGCCGACCGCGAGGCTGAGCGTTTGATCAAGACCGATCTGATGGAAGCGCGCCCCACCTATGGCTGGTTGGGCGAAGAAACAGGAGCTGACGAAGGGTCAGACCCGACCCGCCGTTGGATCGTTGATCCGCTGGATGGCACCACGAATTTCTTACATGGTTTACCGCATTGGGCCGTGTCGATCGCGCTGGAGCATAAGGGCGAAATCACCGCAGCGGTGGTTTTTGATGCTGCCAAGGACGAAATGTTCTTTGCTGAAAAAGGTGCCGGCGCTTGGCTGAATGAAAGCCGTTT
>Ga0115567_10001862_pt1 | contig 20927 bp, 18 predicted proteins | sample COGITO_mtgs_1204_2_FD_88679 | JGI IMG/M metagenome (GOLD analysis project Ga0115567, IMG submission 88679) | Pelagic marine microbial communities from North Sea - COGITO_mtgs_120412 | ecosystem: Environmental > Aquatic > Marine > Epipelagic | place: Germany:Helgoland, sampling site Kabeltonne... | reverse complement strand
TAGCTTGGAACTTATCTAAGTTAAGAAAGCGAAAAGAGACCTGAATTTTAATGTTTAATACTCTTATCTGCGTGGAAAATTAATAGGCATTATGGCTCATAGATTGGAAGTAGAAACGTCTATTTTTAGATTACTTTAGGCAAATAATCGTCGCTAGTTTTAAAGCGACGGCTAATGAATATGCCTTCATAAATCAAAATACAATTTGATACCACTTAAGGTATTAGTGGTCGCGACAGCTGCAAGAATAAGTCCCATGACTCGACTAACAACACTGGCTCCGCTACTACCTATTACTCGGTTTATAAAATTTGAACCAAGCATCAAGATATAGACAATTAGCAGTACTAACAACATCATACCAACCGTTTGCAGTTGCTCCCAAAGATTAAACCGAGAATTTTCAGTGAGAATTACCGCGCCAAGCATCGCACCTGGGCCTGCGATTGATGGTACTGCGAGTGGAAATATCGCAGTATCGTTATGAGTTTGCGCTAGCTTTATTTCTGCCTCAGGTTTACTTTCACCAAAGATCATAGATAAAGCAAATAAGAATAAAACAATTCCTCCAGCGATTTGAAACGCGCTAAGTGGAATATCCATGGCAGTTAAAATAAGTTCACCAGCCACCACAAAAAATATCAACAAGGCAGCTGATGTTAAGGTTGCAAATAACGCAATTTTACGACGAGCCGCATTGTCAAACTTTTGGGTAACGGCGATAAAAACAGGAACAGTGCCTATGGGGTCGATGACCGCAAAAAAGAAAATAAAGGTAGCTAAAAAATCAATCATAAATCGGAATCTCCAAAGGCGTGATGTTAATACTGCGTATCTATTTCACTTACTTAAAAAAGGGTTGTATAAAGTGATAGATACATTAAGTATTTTCACAAGATCCAAATGGAATTAACTTCGTTTGGTAAAATGTCTGACTAATAGTATCTTAACAAAATAGTTCCTTTGACTGAAATTGATAATCTAGCGAATATAAAATAAGCGCTGATATAACGGGACTAATAAGAAAAATTAGTCTGGTTTTGCCGCAAACTACTTAGCACTAAACCAAATGCCATAAATCTTCACTCGTAAATAGAAGGAACAAATATGAAAGTTGTAATTGGAAAATTTAGTAGTGAACCTTTTCATGCTTTGTCAAAAAAAGAAGTCAGTTTGTTGTTAAAATTAGTGCCTAGCGCATGGGCCAAACAAGTATCCAGCGTGGTACTGAGCTCTAAAATATTTAAGAAAACTAAGTTAGCAAAACCAGTTGAATACAAAGCCACATCTCAACAATTGTCGATTTATTCAAGAGGCTTAGCTCGAGAAAATGTCGCTAAATTAGTATTGCTTGAATTAGCCTCGATATCTGGGGAATTTGGAGAACTTCACTCTGATAACATTACTCAAGTAGATATTGCGATCCAACCTTATTTAGATAAATTTCTAAAGGCTAGGGTGTAATTTAAATTTAAGCGCAGGCAATAAAAAAACCGGCAGTTGCCGGTTTCAAATTTATACTCTTAAAGCTCGAAGCTCGAAGCTCGAAGCTCGAAGCTCGAAAGCTTAAACCTTAGCTGGACGTCCAGCCTGCTTACGCAAATTCTCAGTCAATAACTTCTTACGAATACGTGTACTTAAAGGTGTCACTTCAACCAACTCATCATTATCAATGAACTCAAGCGCTTGTTCTAACGACATCACAATGGGTGGCACTAAGCTTTGTGCTTCATCTGTACCGGATGCACGGACGTTAGTTAACTGTTTACCTTTTAAGGCGTTAACGGTTAAGTCATTTTCACGGGTGTGAATACCAATCACCATGCCTTCGTATACTTCTACACCATGGCCGATAAATAAACGTCCGCGACTTTGTAGGTTAAACAAGGCGTTAGTCAGGGCTTTACCGGTTGCGTTGGCAATCAATACACCATTTTTACGCTGACCGATTTGGCCGCCTTTGTGTGGACCGTAATGATCAAAGGTGTGGTATATCAAACCAGAACCAGAGGTCATGGTCATAAAGTCAGTTTGGAAACCAATCAAACCACGGCTAGGGATCATAAAGTCCAAACGTACACGACCTTTACCATCTGGTGACATATTGGTTAACTCACCTTTACGTGTGCCAATCTGTTCCATGATAGTACCTTGATGTTGTTCTTCAACATCAATGGTGACGGTTTCGAATGGTTCGTGGGTTACACCATCAACTTGTTTCAAAATAACTTCTGGACGAGAAACAGCTAGTTCATAACCTTCACGACGCATATTTTCAATCAATATACCCAAATGAAGTTCACCACGACCCGATACGCGGAACTTGTCTGGATCTTGGGTTTCTTCAACTTTAAGGGCCACGTTGTGGATCAATTCGGTCTGTAAACGTTCATAGATATTACGTGATGTGACATATTTGCCTTCTTTACCACAGAACGGTGAATTATTGACTTGAAAAGTCATGGTCACTGTTGGTTCATCAACAGACAGAGGCTTTAAAGCCACCACATTATTTGGATCGCAAATAGTATCGGAAATTTTAAGTTCGCCCACACCTGTTACTGCAACAATATCACCCGCATCGCCAGAATCTACTTCGAGACGCTGTAGTCCTAAATAGCCTTGTACCTGACCAATTTTAGCATTGCGTTTTTTGCCATCAGCACCAATGATAGTCACTTGTTGATTAGGCCTAACCGAACCACTGGTAATACGACCTATGCCAATTACACCAACATAAGAGTTGTAATCAAGTTGCGATATTTGCATTTGTAATGGACCATGCATATCCGCAACCGGTGGCTTTACATGTTTGATGATAGTGTCAAACAAAGGTGTCATGTTATCGCTAGGTACATCTAAATCATTAGTTGCCCAACCATTGATGGCTGAAGCGTAAACCACTTCAAAATCTAATTGGTCGTCAGTGGCACCTAAGTTGTCGAACAAATCAAAAACCTGATCTATTACCCAACCCGGACGAGCGCCGGGCTTATCAATTTTATTAATAACAACAATCGGCTTTAGACCTTGAGCAAAGGCTTTTTGTGTCACAAATCGCGTTTGTGGCATCGGGCCTTCTTGGGCATCCACCAATAACAATACTGAATCGGCCATAGACATTACACGCTCTACTTCACCACCGAAATCGGCGTGACCAGGGGTGTCTACTATGTTGATGCGGTATTCGTTCCATTTAATGGCAGTGTTTTTTGCCAGAATGGTAATACCACGCTCTTTTTCAATATCGTTAGAGTCCATCACACGTTCTTCGGCTACGCCGCGGCTTTCTAAGGTGCCAGACTGTTGTAATAACTTATCAACTAGGGTGGTTTTGCCGTGGTCAACGTGGGCTATAATAGCTATATTCCTCAAATTTTCGATTGAGGTATTGGGTGAACTCATTGTTTTTACTCTGTTAGGGCCACATATGTGTCACTTAAGACTAAAAGTAATACGTAGCTAAATTGCAGAAATTTTGCGCGCGGATTATACAGTTTAAAAGACTAAAGAGGTCAAGTCATTTGAACATTAATCGATATAAAAAATTTTACCGAAAGAAACAAAAAATTTTATCGAGTCATCCATAATAACTTCACGGTAAATTTGTATGGCTGTTTATGTAAAATTGCAGCAATACTTTATAGAACGTAAAGTTCCTGCTAATGATTTATACACCAAATTATAAGTATATAAATCAAAAGATTACTGAAACTTACCTCTACTGGTTTACTTAATTTTGCGGTGCGACTATGGCATAACCTTTAAGGCGGTCATAGTAGGAATTAGCGGTCTCAAGTAATCCAAGCAGGTGCTCTGGTATTTCAACTTGTTTATTGTCTGGTGCTGCAAAACCAGTACTTTGCCAAACACTTTTATACCAGTGAGGTGCCCATACGCCGTCATAATCTTTAGGACCCGCAGTCCAGTTCAGCATGTTAGGTTGGAATTCAATGCCTATTGCTTTACATAAAGCTGTCAACATCAATTCAGGATTTTCTAGAATATCAGCACTGTCAATTACGGTAGGCGCCGAGCCGGATTTCTGACTTATCATCTCAAATAGCGCTAACTGTTCTTTCACACCAATATCTGCAAGTTCTGGGTCTTCATGCTTGGCGTGATAACTTGCAATAACCCGTGCTGGATCGCGAATTAGAAAGACGTTGCAAACCTGATAGATCCATTCTCGGTTAAAACTCGGGATCATGTGTTTGGTCATTTGTTTCTGATAAAACACCGGCTTTTGCTGCGGATTTGTGCCAACACAGTAGTCGGCAACTTTTGTAGCGTCGGTCTGCCCAGCATCAATGATCTCCTGATACATTGCGTGCTGTATGTCGGTTGTCGCTAAATACGCCGCATAAAATGGTTCATCCACCACGCTAGTGTCGCTGCGCTGTGCGAAGCTATACATCATAGCCGTAGACAGGTTTCTTGGACCCGACCACATGGCGATTTTCTTTTCTTTATTAGGATTAATGTTCATTTGCATAGCTCCTGAATTAGTGATTTATACAAGGTGCGAATATGCTGGGTGATTGGGCCTATTTCACCATTACCAATCTGTCTTCCGTCTATAGACAAAACCGGCGTTTGGGCGCCAAAAGTGCCGGTAAGAAAGGCTTCGTCAGCACCATAGGTTTCCACTAGCGAATAATTTTTTTCAAACACTGGAATGTCGTTTTGGAGGCACAAATCGATAACCTTCTGACGGGTGATACCGTTCATACAATAGTCGCCAGTGGAAGTCCAAACCGCGCCTTTACGCACAATAAAAAAATTGCAGGCGTTAGTCGTATTCACAAAACCATGCACATCCAGCATTAACGCCTCATCGGCACCGGCTTTCTCGGCAGCGATACAGGCAAGAATACAATTAAGTTTTGAATGAGAGTTTAATTTTGGATCTTGAGTCATAGGCAACCCGCGCATATGTGGAACAGTCGCTAAGCGGATACCTCGGTGCAAGCTTGGTATTGAATGCTCCATGATCATTACAATGGTGGGTCCGGTTTGAGAAAGGGACGGATGCTGAAAAGGTTTGCTTTTGACACCTCTGGTAACCATTAATCGCAAATGCACATCGTTGACCATATGATTGGCAACCCGTGTTTTTTCTATTTCTTTGATAAGGGTTTGTTTGCTCATGCCTATATCTAGATCCAACGCCAGCGCACCTTCAAATAGTCGATCGATATGCTCGTCAATAAATGACCAATGGCCATTGTAGAGTCGCATGCCTTCCCAAATACCGTCTCCTAGCATAAAGCCACTATCAAATACGGATACAACCGCTTGGCCTCGCGGGACCAAATCGCCATTAACGTAGATCAATACTGTGGTATTGCGTTCATCCAATTCAGCCAGATGGGTAGAAATTTCATCGCTCATGGCAGGGCCTTATTATAGTGTTAAGTTAATTTTGCTAAGCCTCTTATCGTAGGCCTTACTAGAGAGAATGCTTTACGCATGCTCTCATGTTTAATTTCAATAATAGTAAAACCTGCATTTTTTATATGCTGCTCAGTTTCTCTATTCAAATGGCAATTCCCAGCAAGTTTACGCCAAAAGAAATTTAAACGATCCTGCCACTTTCTTCTACTTGACCCATTTATAGCAGCAACATGCTCCAAGAAAATAAAATGACCGTCACTTTTTAATACTCTCTTGATTTCATTTAAAGAGGCTTCAATATCATTAACTGAACAACATACTAAGGAGACAAAAACATAATCATAAAAATCATCTTCACTATCTATATTTTCTCCTGGACAAGATAAAACTGAAACATTAGTAAGGTTTTGATCCTTCACTTTTTTAATAAGTTGAGATCGCATATTCTGATCCGGTTCACAAAGAAATATCTCTAAGGACGAGTTCTTAGGATAAAGTTCTAAACTAGCACCAGTACCTGCACCTACTTCCAGTAACTTTCCATCAACATTTTTTAGCAGGTCTTTGCGCCAATCCATAAGGCATGCATCTTCTGTTGCTTTCATGCACTTGTCATAGAATAGCGCGAATATAAATGACATATCTTGGGCCCTTTACTCAACTTTATTGACGCGTTAAGCGACTGATAATAGTTGGTTAAAATAGTGAGGTACAAACGCAGCCAACTTTGATTATGCTGTTTGCACGCATTGTATAAGCCCATTATGGGTATGAACATAAAAGCGGAGGCCGCATTTTAAGTAACTTATTGTTATTAAACGTTAACTACTTGTGAATGGCAAGAGCCAAGCTGGGAGATTTGGTCTGAAGGAAGCCGGACGTAAAACGGCGAATTGAAGAACAACAACACCAAATGAAGAATAATAAAATGTGACAGGGACAGCCGTCGTAAGTTCACGGGATCTTGGATATATTGACTCATACTTTTTTGGCTGGCTGGCTGGCTGGCTGGCTTGTGAAGCGCAGCCAGGTTAATCAATCTAAATATATTAGTCGGAAAAGTCGAGGCTTTCGACTTACACTCGAACGCTATTTTTTATGAAATGTGTCCTGTATTTTACCTCTCAGGCCATCCATGGATGGCGGTATTCGTAACATATGCTTTTGATGCTAATCCTTAATTTTCCGCAGCCAATAAAAAACCGGCTTTCGCCGGTTTCAATTTAATCTTTTAAAAGCTCGAAGCTCGACGCGCTTACCCTTTAGGCGGACGTCCAGCCTGCTTACGCAAATTCTCAGTTAATAACTTCTTACGAATACGTGTGCTGATAGGTGTTACTTCAACCAATTCATCGTTATCGATAAATTCAAGAGCTTGCTCTAACGTCATTACAATAGGTGGCACTAAGCTTTGTGCTTCATCGGTACCTGATGAACGTACGTTAGTTAACTGCTTGCCTTTAAGGGCGTTAACGGTTAAGTCATTTTCACGAGCGTGAATACCAATCACCATGCCTTCGTAAACTTCAAGGCCGTGGCCGATAAATAAACGTCCACGACTTTGTAGGTTAAACAATGCGTTAGTTAATGCTTTACCGGTTGCGTTGGCAATCAATACACCGTTTTTACGTTGGCCAATTACGCCACCTTTGTGAGGTCCGTAATGATCAAATGTGTGGTACATCAAACCAGAACCTGAGGTCATGGTCATAAAGTCAGTTTGGAAACCAATCAAGCCACGGCTAGGGATCATGAAGTCCATACGTATACGGCCTTTACCATCTGGAGCCATGTTGGTTAACTCACCTTTACGTGTACCCAGTTGTTCCATCACAGAACCTTGATGTTGCTCTTCAACATCTATGGTGACCGATTCGTAAGGTTCGTGAGTGACCCCATCAACCTGTTTCAAAATAACTTCTGGACGTGAAACGGCTAATTCGAAACCTTCACGGCGCATGTTTTCAATCAATATGCCTAAGTGAAGTTCACCACGACCTGATACGCGGAATTTGTCCGGGTCAGTAGGTATTTCTTCAACCTTAAGTGCCACGTTGTGGATCAATTCGTGTTGTAAACGCTCAAGGATATTACGTGAAGTAACAAATTTACCTTCTTTGCCTGCAAAGGGAGAGTTATTCACCTGGAATGTCATGGTCACTGTTGGTTCATCAACTGAAAGTGGTGGTAAAGCCACCACTGTATTAGGATCACAAACAGTATCGGAGATTTTAAGTTCGCCCACACCTGTTATCGCAATAATGTCACCGGCGTCAGCAGATTCTACTTCATGGCGGTGAAGACCTAAGTAACCTTGAACCTGTCCAACTTTACCGTTACGAGTTTTGCCATCAGCACCAATAATAGTGACTGCTTGGTTAGGCTTAACCGAACCACTAGTAATACGGCCTATACCTATTACACCTACATAAGAGTTGTAATCAAGTTGCGAAATTTGCATTTGCAATGGGCCGTTGATATCGGCAGCGGGTGGCTTAACGTGTTTGATGATAGTTTCAAACAAAGGCGTCATGCTATCGCTTTCTACGTCGAGATCGTTAGTAGCCCAACCATTGATAGCTGATGCGTACACTACTTGAAAATCTAATTGGTCGTCGGTTGCGCCTAAGTTGTCGAACAAATCAAATACTTGATCCATAACCCAATCAGGACGCGCGCCTGGCTTATCAATTTTATTGATAACAACAATTGGCTTTAAACCTTGAGCAAAGGCTTTTTGCGTCACAAAACGCGTTTGTGGCATTGGGCCTTCTTGTGCATCAACCAATAACAATACTGAATCGGCCATAGACATAACGCGCTCTACTTCACCACCAAAATCGGCGTGCCCAGGCGTGTCTACTATATTGATGCGGTATTCGTTCCATTTGATAGCGGTGTTTTTCGCAAGAATGGTAATGCCACGCTCTTTTTCGATATCGTTTGAGTCCATCACACGTTCTTCGGCTTCACCGCGACTTGCTTCTAAGGTGCCAGACTGTTGTAATAACTTATCAACTAGGGTGGTTTTGCCGTGGTCAACGTGGGCTATAATAGCTATGTTCCTCAAATTTTCGATTGAGGTGGTAGATGAACTCATTGTGTTTTCTCTGTTTAGGGCCACATATTGTCTTGAAGATGACGACTTAGTTGTTAAAGTCATATTCGGTAAAGTAATACACGGCTAAATTTACTGAAATTTTATGGGCGCGGATTGTACAGTTTTATCCTCCATTTAGCGAACTTCAAATGCATATTGCTGTTAATAACGTAAAGTTCCTCAATTGAATAACGTTGCGTTAACATTTCAGGCATGGTTTGAATTATTTAAGTGCGCTAGCACCACTTTGGTGCTTCATTGAGTTATTGTGGTGCGTTACATGCTATTTTTTTCGTTTACGCTATGCTAAAAAAACATAAACAAAAGACATTCCAATCACTTAGCTATGTGGCATGATTATCGCTTTATGTCGACAACGTTTTAGTATCTGGGTTTACATCGCCGTTACTAACACACTTTTACTTTTAATCTGGAGGACAACATGTCAGCACAAAAGGCCTTAGACCTTATTAAAGAAACCGAAGCTAAATTTGTTGATTTACGCTTTACTGATACCAAAGGCAAGGAACAGCACGTTTCTATCCCTACTCATCAAGTTACCGATGACTTCTTCGAAGAAGGCAAAATGTTTGATGGTTCTTCTATCCTAGGTTGGAAGGGCATTAACGAATCGGACATGATTTTGATGCCTGACGGCGATACCGCTGTACTTGACCCCTTTGCTGAAGAAACTCAAATCAATATCCGTTGCGACATTTTAGAACCCATGACTATGCAAGGTTATGACCGCGATCCTCGTTCTATCGCTCGTCGTGCAGAAGAGTATTTGAAGTCCACAGGTATAGGCGATACTGCGTTGTTTGGTCCTGAGCCAGAGTTTTTCTTGTTTGATGATGTACGTTTCCATACAGATATGGCGGGATCTTTCTTCAAAATTGATTCTAGCGAAGCGAAGTGGAATTCGGGCTCTGAATTTGAAGAAGGCAACATGGCTCACCGTCCTGGTGTTAAAGGCGGTTATTTCCCAGTTCCTCCAGTTGATTCAGCTCACGATACCCGCGCTGCAATGTGTATGGTTATGGAAGAAATGGGCTTAACAGTTGAAGCGCATCACCATGAAGTAGCGACGGCTGGTCAAAACGAAATTGCTTGTCTTTTCAATACGTTAGTTAAGAAAGCTGATGAAGTACAAATTTATAAGTACGTAGTACATAATGTTGCACATGCTTACGGACAAACGGCTACCTTTATGCCTAAGCCTATAGTAGGCGACAATGGCTCTGGTATGCATGTTCATATATCTATTTCCAAAGATGGCAAAAATGTCTTTGCTGGTGATAAATATGCGGGCATGTCTGAAGAAGCCTTGTTCTACATTGGCGGCATCATTAAGCATGCTCGTGCAATCAACGCTTTCACTAACGCTTCTACTAACTCGTACAAACGTTTAGTACCTGGTTTTGAGGCACCTGTTATGCTGGCATATTCTGCACGTAACCGTTCTGCTTCTATCCGTATTCCTTTTGTCACTAGCGATAGAGCGCGTCGTATTGAAGTACGTTTTCCTGACCCAACAGGCAACCCTTACCTAGCATTTACTGCTTTGTTGATGGCTGGTCTTGACGGGATCAAAAACAAAATTCACCCTGGTGATTCAATGGATAAAGACTTGTATGACTTGCCTGCTGAAGAAGCAGCGGCGATTCCGCAAGTATGTAGTTCATTTGAACAAGCTTTGGAAGCTCTTAATAATGACCGTGAGTTCTTAACAGCCGGTGGTGTTATGACTGATGAATCGATTGATGCTTATATTGCACTTAAGAGCGAAGAAGTCCAATTACTCAACATGTCAACTCACCCAGTTGAGTTTGATATGTATTACAGCGTTTAAGCTGCTATCTTCGATAGTTATTAAAATAAATAACAAGCCCGCATTTGCGGGCTTTTTTTTACCTGAAATAAAGCTACACTGAGTTACGAGCTACGCAGCCGGTCACCGCGTGATACGAGCTAGGGTATTAATATGGAGGGAGTGATTGTGCGAGTATTCTACATTCTATGTTTATTGGTACTGTGCATGAGTGTGTCTGCTCAGGTGGTATATAAAACTTTAAAGGCTGATGGTAGCGTGGTTTACAGCGATGTGCATAGTGAGGGTGCTGAGCCTGTTAACTTGTCATCAATGAATACCGTTGTGGTACCAGCTTTAAATAATGCTTCAAGCCAAACCGCTAGTCGCAATAAGCCTGTTCAAAAATCTAAACCAGAGATTCAATACGTGGTGTCCATTCGCTCACCCATGCCTGAACAGACATTGCGTGATAATTCTGGAATGGTCACCATTAGTGCGGATGTTTTACCTAAAAAGTCGGGTAAGTTTCAATTAGTCTTTGATAAACAGGTAGTTAAAACTCAGTCAAACCCCCAATTTCAGCTCGAAGGTGTTAATCGAGGCGCCCACACCATCCAAGTTGATTTTCTCGACAACTCAGGCAAGATCCTTGCATCATCTAAGCAGCAAACCTTTTATCTGCAAAAAGTTTCTGCTCTGATTAACGTTAACTAGTGCTAACTCATACAAAGTAAGCCTATTTTATAAAAACTAGTATCTATATCAAAGCAGCTAAATAATACTTTGCACTATATAAGTGCATGAAATGTTGAGTTTATGTCTGAATCTGCCACTACTGAAAATTTATTAGATAACCTATCGACTGCTGTCTTAGTGTTAGATAACGAATTAATTGTCCAATATGCCAATCATGCAGCACAAGCTGTATTTGAACGCAGTTTGAATTTGCTAATTGGATGTCCATTCCATCAATTTATCGCCTCTTCGAGCCTTGATTTTGAGCGCTTTGAGAATTCCATGCAAATTGGCGAAGTTTATTCTGACAGTGAAGTCATTTTTAAGTTCATTGATGGTCGGCATACCCAAGCTGACGTATCTGTTACCAGCATATTGGAAAATCAAGATAAATGCCTACTAGTCGAAATTAGATTGGTAGAACAACAGAAAAAAATTAGCCAAGAAAATCGCCAGTGGGCCCAGCAGCAGGCTGCTCGTGAATTGGTGCGCGGATTAGCACACGAAATTAAAAACCCTTTAGGTGGTATTCGAGGGGCGGCACAATTACTAGCCAAACAGCTTCCTAGTGAAGAACTACAAGAGTTTACCCAAGTCATTATCGAACAATCCGATAGGCTCAGCAATTTGGTCGATCGTTTGTTAGGGCCAAACCTGCGGCCAAATTTTGATTGGCACAATGTGCATCAAGTGCTCGACAAAGTTTATAATTTGGTACGACTCGACCCCAGCCATAATATTGCAATTAAACGAGATTACGACCCGAGTATTCCAGATGTATATCTAGATCAAGATATGATGCAACAAGCCACATTGAATATTGTGCGTAATAGTGTGCAAGTGTTATCAGAACACCAAGAAATGCCAGGAAAAATAGAAATAGTCACCAGAATAGAACGACAAGTGATTATTCATGGTGCATGTTTCCCATTGTGCGTAAAAATTCAAATTATCGACAACGGACCCGGAATACCTACCGAACTTAAAAACACGCTTTTTTACCCTATGGTGACCAGCAAAAAAGAAGGCAGTGGTTTGGGCTTATCCATATCCCAAACGTTAATTGGTCATCACCGCGGAAAAATTGAAGTGGATAGTTGGCCGGGCAGAACAGAATTTACCTTATATTTACCCATTGAAAAAAAGGATCCCCAGACATGAGTGCAGAACCCGTATGGATTGTCGATGACGACAGCTCGATTCGCTGGGTATTACAAAAGGCGCTACAGGCGGCAAATATCCCTTGTTTCAGTTTTGAAAATCCCGAAGATTTATTATTACAGTTAGAAACCGGTCAACCACCTGAAGTGATAGTGTCAGATATTCGTATGCCACAAATGGATGGCATGGTGTTATTGGGTGAAGTGCATAAACGTTTTGCCAATATTCCTGTGATTATCATGACCGCTCATTCAGATTTAGACAGTGCGGTGAATGCCTACCAAAGTGGTGCATTTGAATACCTACCTAAACCCTTCGACATAGACGAAGCGGTGAATTTAGTGCAACGGGCGTTAACCCATGCCCGCGAGCAGTCTAGTAAAAATCAACCACCTGAACTGATCAAAGCCACTGAAATTATTGGTGAAGCGCCTGCTATGCAAGAGGTGTTTAGAGCGGTAGGGCGTTTGTCTCGTTCCAGTATCAGTGTGCTAATTAATGGTCAATCAGGCACAGGTAAAGAGTTAGTGGCCCATGCTTTACATCGTCATAGTCCTCGTTCAAAGAATACTTTTATTGCATTAAACATGGCGGCAATACCAGCAGATTTGATTGAATCTGAATTGTTTGGTCATGAAAAGGGCGCGTTCACTGGGGCCCAAGCGGCAAGACAAGGGCGCTTTGAACAAGCCAATGGTGGCACGCTGTTTTTGGATGAAATAGGCGATATGCCTCTAGACGTTCAGACCAGATTGTTGCGGGTGTTAGCAGACGGTCAATTCTACCGCGTTGGCGGGCATAACCCTGTTTCAGTCGATGTGCGTATTATTGCAGCGACTCACCAAAATTTGGAGCAACGCGTATCAGAAGGTAAATTTAGGGAGGATTTATATCACAGATTAAATGTTATACGGATCCATATCCCCACACTCAGTGAAAGACGTGAAGATATCCCCATTTTGGCCGCGCACTTCTTGCAAAAAGCCGCCGCAGAACTTGCGGTTGAAGTTAAATCCCTTGGCAAAGAGACTAAAAAAATTCTAGCTAATTTACCTTGGCCGGGCAATGTACGTCAGCTAGAGAACATGTGCCGTTGGTTAACCGTTATGGCTAGCGGTAAGGAAGTGCTGCCTCATGATCTGCCACCAGAAATTACTCAACAACCCGCAGCTACTGAAAAAACTGCGCAGTCTGGTGATTGGCAAACGCTACTTGCTAGCTGGGCTGATACGCAGTTGCAATCGGGCCAAAATAATATACTCGATGATGCCATTATGAGCTTTGAGCGTATTTTGTTAGAGCGAGCACTGCACTACACCCACGGGCATAAACAAGATGCCGCCAAGCGTCTAGGGTGGGGTCGAAACACCCTAACTCGTAAACTCAAAGAGCTAGATATGTAGTGTCAGGTGTTAATCGAAGCCGCCAACTGCGAAGTCGTTGGCTAGTGCTTTGGGATTGTATTCATTCGCGTTTTTAGCATAGAGCAATGGGGGGCAGCCCTAAAACGCTAAAAAGAATAAAATGCTAAGTGAATAATATTTTCTCATAGTGCCTGATTATCTTACACGTTCATTCGTCAATAATGCAGCCATACCGCTGTTAAATGCTTGCATCCACCTAGTTGAAAACTGTCCTTTAGCAATACGGTTGATTTCGATAACCGCTTTTTTCTTTGGCCGTTGCAGGTGTCCTTCGTGGGCTCGTGCATGGGTGATGGCGTCAAACGTATCCAAAATGGCTAATAATTTTGCGCCTTCGCAAATATCGTCTTCTTTTATTCCCAACGGATAACCACTGCCGTCAATGCGCTCATGATGTTGCATAACAATTTTACGGGCTTCGTTCCATTGATTGAGGTTTTCTAACAAACGAGCACTTTTATACACATGAGAACGCATTAAATTGAACTCTACTTCTTCCAGTTTTTCTTGTTTGTGTAGCACCGCTATTGGCATAAATGCCATGCCAAAATCATGCATATAACAGGCAACGGCAAGTTGTACTTCATTGACTGGCGAACCGGCTATTTTATTGATATAACCCGCCAATTTGGCTATGCGATCACCTCTGCCTTCCCAGTATCTTGAGCGTTTTTCTATGGGTTTCATCAACTCTCTAAAAAACACCAGATCTTCACGCTCTTCATTGGAAGTTGTTTTGGGGATGCCTGTTGTTCCCATACTAACAGGAGCTTCGGAAGCAGAAGTTTCACTTTCTTGTGGGTACTCTTGGCCTAAATCAAGACTAGGGTCAAGTAACAAAACTGCTTTGGCTAACAACTGTTCATGTTGGGCGCTGTTCTCTGGTGTAATCCGCATAATGGCAGCAACAAGTTGCTCAAACAGCGCTTTATCATATTCGGCTTGCCCAGTTTGAATGCAGCTTTGCACGAATACTTTGACTTTATCCATAATCAATAACACCAAGTCACTCATATTACTGGTGTATTGAATTTGCCCTTTGCGTAAGTAATCAAGCAAGTCTTCGCCATGCTGCAGAAGAGGAATAAGAGGCGAAAAATTGACTAAGCCCAAGTCGCCTTTAATGGTATGAATTGAACGAAATAATGAACGTTGTAACTCGTTATCTTCTGGCTTTAGTTCTAGCTCAATTAAAGTTTGCTCACTGGCTTCATAAAGTTCGTTTATTTCTTCCAGTAAGTCAGTGAGGATATCTTCATCGAGATCTTCATGTTTAAACATTTGCATAGAATAAATTGCCTTAATGATTGTAAGTGTAGGTTGCTTGGTTAAGTATCGGCTAATTAGGAATTTTATTCATTTATTTGTGCTGTATCAAAAAACCTTAAAATATACTCGACTGGTAAAATCAGCATAAATGTTTTAGCTAAAGCGTAAAGTAAGTATACTCAGCGCCCATTTCTTTGATGAGGGTATGCCTTGATAGCGCTGTTACGCATAGTAGCGATATTCTTCTATTTTTTGCTGATAAATTTATTATTGATATTAATTTGTTTGGTGCGACCTTTTCATCGCGATAACGTACATGCAGCTGGTGTTTTGTATAGCTCTGTTTCAGTTTTACTGGGATTAAAACTCGAACTCCGTATACCAGAAAGTGTAAAACAAGGTGGTCCTTATGTGTTTATAGCTAATCATCAGAATAGTTATGACTTATTGACAATCTGTGCGGCAGCACTGAAAGGCACGGTCACTGTTGGTAAAAAAAGCCTTATTTGGCTCCCTGTTTTTGGACAGGTATATTGGTTAACAGGTAACATTATGATCGATCGAAAAAACTCGGGTCGTGCCCATGGTACCTTACAAGGAACAGTGCAAAAAATACTTAAAAGACGTATTTCTGTGTGGTTTTTCCCTGAGGGCACACGCAGTAATGGTCGTGGATTGATGCCCTTCAAAACAGGCGCATTTCGCATTGCCAAAGCAACCAATGAACCCATAGTGATGGTGACTGCCAGCAGATTACACGATAAAATAAAACTTAATCGATGGGATAATGGCACATTATTAATCAAACTGTCGGAGCCCGAGTTTATGGATGAAAACAAATCCATCAAACAAAATGCTGAATACTTTCATCAGCAAATGCAATTACAAATTAAAAGTATAGACGCAGAACTAGACAACAAAGTGGCTTAATCCTGTTAGCCTAAAGGAACATTTTATGAATTCAGAAGACACATCCGAACTAGCCGAATGGCACGAATTTAACCAAGAAACAATCCAAGCCTTGATTGAAGATGGCAGTGATGCCAGTCAAGCACACACCATCGAATATCACTTTGCTAGTGCTGACTTTGAGGTGTTAGAAAAAGCTGCGGTTGATGCTTTTAAAGCAGGTTTTGAGGTGGGTGATGCCGAAGAATTAGAGTTGGAAGATGGCGAAGAGGTATTTTGTTTTGATGCGGTGGTCGAACGTATGTTAGATACTAAGCTCATCAACCAAGATACCGACAAACTTTTTGCTATTGCGATTAAACATGACGTAGATTACGACGGCTGGGGCACTTACTTTATTGAAAAGTAGCCGTTACTTTAGAGGTTAAAAACAAACCAATGATATAAAGTTGTCATTGGTTTGCCAAAAAATGCAGTAAAACCATTATCTAAGCTTCAACAAAAGTACATCTCAGATTCACATTGCCCATACACATTATCGTTAACAAACATAATCCATTGAAACGATACCAACAGGCTCGGCATCACATTATCAAAGTTTACCTTTAACATCACAGATTCTAGTTCACAGAGGTAAACTTCAAAATCCTATTTCTTAGAGGCTTCGAGTCTTTCTATCTCTTTCCAGAGTTCTTCTGCTTCGGCAGTTAGCATCGAGTAGGTTTTTATATCGCCTTTACGCTGAGCTAACATGGCGTCGGTAGATTTTTGATCGTAGGTTTTACGTAACTTTTTGGCAGGATCTGCTTTTAAAAAACTGAACATGTTTTTCTCTGTAAGTGATTATAATATGCAATTGAGTACTAGTTTTCTGCCTAAGTCGATCAGTTTTTTGTTAGCTGAATATTGGATATAGACACGGGCTTAGCCAACATTTGGCCTTTTACATAATCGTCTTCTACTTCTAAAGCCTGACGAATTTGATGGATCTGCTTAACAATATCCATTCCATTAGTCACACGACCAAAAGCGGCAAAGCCTTTGCCATCTGGATTGCGTAAGCCACCAAAATCTAACGAAGGTTGAGGGCCGATACATATAAAAAACTCAGAAGTAGCTGTGTCTGGCGCACCGCGTGCCATAGACAACACTCCATCTAGATGTTTAATGCTCGTCTGTTTTGTGGTTTCAAGTGGTATCGCTGCAAAGTCTTTAAATTCCTCATTCGCACCGCCTTGTATGACTTCAATTTTTGGTGAACCGTTATCGTTGTCTAATCGCACCACCCGATAGAATCGACCACCATCAAAAGCTCCCGCTTTGATGTAACGAATAAAGTTAGTCACGGTCATTGGAGCTTGTTCTGAATAAAGCTCAATTTCAATCTTACCCAAAGGTGTAGTAATAACCGCTTGTTGAATGGATCTTGGTTGTTGACTTTCATTAGCAACAAGAGAGTGAGTACACAGGCAAAGCGCAACAAAAACTATTACGCCACGGGTAAAATACTTCAGTGAACATTTCGGCATACTACATTTCCATTATTTTTCAACATTTTGTCAGACAAAAATAGATAGGCATAGGCTAATGCTCAACAGACCATAAATATTTTGCTTAAAAAATAACCACAAGTGCTAAAATAACAGAGCCTTAACAATAAAGTTGTTTGTTTTTGCAATCTGATCTCAATGAGAGGCCAGTAGGCCTGTTGTCCCAGTGAGTGAACTATCTATGTTTTTAGGTAAATTTTACAGGGAACCACTATGAATAAAATATTTAAGATACTGATTACTAGTTGTTTGATTATCTCATTTGTCAGCGATGCAAAATTAATCAGAGGCGGGGGAAGAGGATCGGAGACTTCTTCAACAGCTGATACTTATTATTTAATTAATGATATCCATCGTAACAGTGTAGGCATTGATACGGCTTATTTTGAAGCTGGCGGTTTTCCTTCAGCTTATGTTAGTGGCGGTGTTGATTTGGCGTATGCCGCGCCAACAGATTGTGTCGATTATTCGATTATCGCAGAAAATGAAAATCGTAAAGCAGCAGGCGTGGAATTACTAGAAGAAGAGCCCTGTATTTGGGAATTTCAGCAAGATGAAAATTTAAGCGTACTTGGTGCTTACCTTATATTTCTTGCTGACCCTGCTCTTATAGACGTGAGATGGACAATTAGCAATGGGGTAATGGACTGGACTCTGGCGGGCGATATTGATAATACTGGAACGCCATTATTATCAGCGCCAATACCTTTTGACATGGATATTGGTGACTATTGGGCTACTGTTACAATCACTCAAAATTCAGGCCCTGACGCGAGTTTTTATAAGCAAAATGTTCACGATTCAAATATTGTCGATTGTGATGATACTGTAACCCCACCAGTTTGTGGTTATAACTTAAGTTCCAGTGATTTTTATCGTTCGACATCGTTCAGTGAAATATTAAGGATCGTGCCTACAACCATCACGGTAAATGCTCCCGCTACCTTGTTAATTTATATCAGCGGTTTTATGGCGTTTATGAGAATACGTAGACGTAAATAACATTTTCGAACTGACTAGGCATTATTCTGCAAATAATTTTAATGCCTCTTCTTTTTGTCTAGCAAGATCATCTTGAATGAGTTTGATCTGTTCTGCAAATTTAGGGCTGCTTTGGAACTCATTAAACAAGGGGTCTTTGCCTGTCCACCACTCACGCCAGCCATTGTTAACTGCGATCGATAAGTACTCTATTGCTTTTTTTGGATTGGAGGAGAGAGCCGCTATTCTGGCCGCCAAATAGTCTAGTTCATGTTGCTTGATGTCTTTTTTTTGTGCATTGCGCAATTGTTCTTCACACCTTTTAGCTATTTTATGTGATTCTTGCAATTCCCCTGTTGATTGTAGTGCCCAAGCGATTTCAATTGCTGGGCTGCACCACGGCATGCTAAACATATCTTCATCGGTAAACTGACGTTTACTCAAAATTAGCTGTTCGATCCCTAGCTTCTTATTACCAATCAATGCTTGGTACCATCCAGATTCAAAAACTATCCAAGGGTCATCTGGGGTTGCCGCAATCTGAAAATTAATTTCCGCAAATAATTCAGCATATCTACCTTCCAATAATAAAATTGACGTTTCAATGCTCTTATCTTCAACTATTAACCTAAGTTGTTTGGTCATGCCAAGTGCATAAAGACAATTAATTACACTGTTTTTGTATGAGAGATTATTAGGTGACAGTAAGTGTGCTTGCCTCCAAAACTTCAGACTATTTGCATAATTACCCAAACCAAATTCAGTGTCTCCTAATCCTGCATAGCCTAAAGGCGAATTTGGGTGAACCTCAATAAGTTTTCTAAACACCGCTTTTGCGTCCGCGAAATCTGCTCTTTCTGAATATTTAAACCCCAAATTATGCATGACGGCTATTGAAAGAGGATCGAGTTGAAAAGCCAATTGCATTTCTACTAAGGATTCTTGGTGTCGCAGTAAATCTTTTAACGCTTGTGATTTCCATAAATGAACCACTGCTAAATTAGGATTGAGTGATATGGCTTTATCAAAAAAGGACAAAGCCTCTTCAGGTTTATTTAACATAAAGGGTATGTAACCCAGTACGGCATATACTTCAGGTATATCGGGTTGTCGAAGGAGTGCTTTTTCTAAGTATTCTTTGGCTAACCGCGCGGCTATATCGGTTTTTAGAATACCAAAACGTTCTGGCCCCTCAGCCAACAAAACAATAGTATCTGCCAAAGCCACATATGCTTGTGCATACTCAGGATCTAGGCCTATGGCTTGTTCAAACAACTTACGGGCTGCTTTCATGGACTCAGTTGTTTGTTTGCGGTATTGCTCACGGCCTTTTAGGTAAATGACATAGGCGTCGGTACTTTTAGTGCTAGCGCTGTTAGTAAGTGTGCCGCTTTCGATATAGTTGTCTTGAAGCAAATTGACGGTAGACCGTGCTATTTCGGTCTCAACAGCAAAAATATCTTCAAACTTGCGGGCAAAGGTTTCTGTCCATAATACTTTGCCATCGCTTGCGCTGATTAACTCTACTCTAACTTTTAGTTGGTCACCGGATTTTCGCACGCTGCCGGTTAATATGGTTTGCACTTCTAAGCGGCGGGCAATAGTGACTGGGTCTAGGCCTTTTTCATTTAATATAGCGGTGGAACTTGACGCAGACACCTTCAGGCCATCTGTGCGGCCCAATAAACTGGTAATTTCTTCTGCTAGACCTTGGGCCAAAAAAGCTTGATCTTGGTCGGGGCTGTTATCTTTAAAAGGTAATACGGCAATGGAATCGGCTTCGATTGTTTGTACTAGTCCATCTTCATATCTAGCATATTCGGATTTTATTTCGTAAAAATATTGGTAACCCAAATAGCTGGAACTTATGGTTATGGCTAATAATAATGACCAGCGTAGAGCACCAAAAGGTTTGACCTCACTATATTCATTGTCGGGTATGGGCACCAATCCCTGCATAGTGAAATCAAAATACCAGGATAAATATAACATCACAGGGATGCCCGCAAAGAGCGCAACTGCAAAGAAAGTATTGACTAAAGGATGCCAATTGAGCATAGGTGTAATCACAGACACAATCTGCAATAACAACCACACAAAGCCTAAATAAGGTACAAAGGTTTGAATAACACGACGACGACGGATTTCTGATAGAAATTTTGACACGCTGATGTTGGCCTTTCTTTAAAAAAGTAACAATTAAACCATTGCTCTCTATCTCATTGATATGCTAGCAAACATCAGGTTATGTTTATGATAGTACTTAGATCTATAAATATGTTAACTGTTTACTTGGATTTAATTTCAAATCAAGTGTGGATATATGAATGACGAGATATGTTTTTTCTCCCTAAAAGAAATCATTGCTGCGTGATAATTGCACGATTTGTTGTGCTGGGTTACATAACTAATAAAAAGGCCATAGAAGCGCTTGCTTCTGCTGTAAAGTGCCCCTATTTATAGGGTATATTGGTGATCATGTCATGGTTACATAAATCTTAATTTCCCCTCGAAAAAGGACAGTTATGCCTGGTTTACACCGCATTATTCTGATTAATTGTCACCTGCCTGGTTTTGTCGAGCTTGAT
>Ga0115567_10001859_pt1 | contig 20945 bp, 22 predicted proteins | sample COGITO_mtgs_1204_2_FD_88679 | JGI IMG/M metagenome (GOLD analysis project Ga0115567, IMG submission 88679) | Pelagic marine microbial communities from North Sea - COGITO_mtgs_120412 | ecosystem: Environmental > Aquatic > Marine > Epipelagic | place: Germany:Helgoland, sampling site Kabeltonne... | reverse complement strand
GCCGGGCAGGTTGATGATAAGTTGATCTTGGGGCGTCATTAAGTTGTCTCCTTTTAAGAATGAAATGTTTCGCAACACTTATTCTATCTGAAGACGACTTGCCCCACTACTTGATGTAGACCCCCCAATTGATTTCAAAACATAGTCATACCTATAAGCGATCCCTCTATAAGCCAGAGGCGTTCTTCCGTTATGGCTAAAGATCAGCCCTGTTGACCTTCCAGACTTCAAACACCACCCTCTAAGAAGGTGAACCAAGTCAGCATGTAAAGGCACAACTCTGGACACTCCTGTCTTGGTTGAGTTCGCAATAAAAGTCTTTCGACCTTTCAAACGGCTCCAAGTAACAGATCTGTGAATCAAAACTGTTTTATTGAAAAGACAAACATCTTCCCAACGTACAGCAGCAACTTCACCAATTCTTGTACCTGTAAACATTTGAAAATTAGCCACGACTTCATAGACTTCTTCTTTTCTAGGGATTTTAGCAGTTCTTTTCTTAAAGCCCTCTAAGAATTCCTTAGACTCTTTTTCATTCATGAATTTACTTTTGCCTTTGAGTTTAAAAGCATCGTGTTTTTCTTTATCCACTATACAGTCTTTTTGATGCCTTTTCTTAAGCGGAACAACATAGTCATCCTTTATGTACTCAGAATAATAAACACAAATTTGTCTTAAAGCTGAAAAGCTCATGCTTATAAAAAAACCTGGTTTTGTGTTGAGTCTTCAAATAAGAGGGCGTCTTCACATGTAGAAGCCAGGAGTCGATGAGCTTTGGAGTCACTTCAGACATCCGATACTTTTCAAAAAACTTAAGATGCTTGATCTTAGAAACTAGTGACTCATAAGTGGCCACTCTAATCTCCAACTTCTTGCGCTTTAAGAACTTCTTTTTTACATCCTTAAAAAGTAAGTCTTCATCATTTTCTTCAACCTCAATCACTTCATCAACTTGCCATTTCTTGGCCTCATTCAATCTGGCAAATGTTTTTGTAACCTGAACACCACCAATGCGTTTGGCAGCGTAGTACTTGTTACCAATGGTTTTATTGCAGTACCTTTTTCTACGGTCAGACCAGGTCATGATCTGAGAAACCCCAGAGTAACCTGGGATAGATTTTGTAATTGTTTTTTTATTTTTGTACTCAGTTGGATTAAATTCTTTCTTGGACATTTTATTCTCCCTTCAAGAACTTCACCAACTCAGAACGAAGGAATATATAGCGACTTCCTATTCTCTGGCAGGGCAACAAACCATCTTGAGCTTTCGCATAGACAGTTTTAGTGCTCACCTTCAAAAAAGCAGCCGCTTCCTTAACATTTAGAGTTTCTTCTATTCGATTTTCAAAGAGCGCTTCAAACATTGAATAACCTCCAAATGAAAATCCTTAAAGTCCAAAACAGCTTTTTGAAAAAAGACCCTGCTAAACCTGCTAATACTGATAATATAAGTCCTAAAGAGCCTTTATATTTCATAACAAACCTCCCAGGCATCACGTCTTCGCTTCCCATCAAGTTTTGCGCCACCTTTTATAGGCTTAATCCATCGATGTTCCTCAAGTGTTTTCAGAGCGCCAAGAGCCAGCTCCTTACTTCTTAACTGCTGAGGACCCTTTTGGTAAATCTGCGCAAGATAGAACTTTTTGTAGCATTTTCGATCTCGAATAAATTCCAACAAGTTCTGAGCTTTGACCAAATCAGGATTGGCAATTGAGCCCTCAGTGATTCTTTTGAACTCCTCAAGGTAGTATCTGGAAATTTGGCACGCATCTCTCATTGTTTGAGCTGGTATGTCTTGATCTTCGTCTTCAAACATCGACAAGCAACCCGCAATTCTCAAAGCTTGCTGGGCAGACCTGACGGCGTAATTTTGTATCTCAAAATACAGCCCTTCTTTACGACACTCATTTTCTATAAGGTTATAGTACTTAACCCATTCTTGATGTGCCTCTACCGATAGCTCTAGCTTACCTTGATCTAACCTGTTTCTGGAGTGAGACCTCAACGGAAGGTCTTTTCGTAAAAAGAAATCTACACGCTTCAAAAATCTTTGAACACTAGGATCTTGAGCTGGGTCTCCCGCACTGTAAGGTCTATAACCAATTGTAGACTTTGGATAAACCATTAAGAATCTGTTCAGAAAACCTTGGTCTTTGAGGGTCTCATTATTCAAAACTCCTGCTGCAATACGAGGTTGAACCATTGCATGCATGGAGAGGGCAACTCCATCCAAAGTCATGTCGTCACCTCCAGCTCTTATTCTGCTCTTGGGACCACCGCTATCCCAGAGTATGGTGTAAGTTCCAGTAGTTTTTGCACTGTTATCATCATTGAAAGAGTAACCGCCAAAAATCTGACCACCCTCAGACGTACTTTGAATAACGCTGGGGTGCCCGCCTTCTAGTTTTTTCTCTAGAGCCTCAACCGTTATGTCTTCGATCATCATATTTTGAGTCAGTGGAGGTAACGGCTCTTCTCCTAAAGATTGCAGCTCTATTTTTAAATCAAATTTAACCTGTGACTTCTTTCTTGAGTTTAAAACTTTCTTCTTAGCATCTTCATGAATGATCATTTTCTGCTTATAATCTTGAAGTTCTAACCTATATTTTTCTTTCACTTCTCTTTGAAGATTCCTAGTGCTCTGAAGAAGAATATTATCACTGGAGGATTTTCTTTCACCACTTTGAGCAATAGTTATTGCGAATAAGGAAAGCATCTCCTTACGACCGTCAATGTGAACTTTCTTGAGCCCTTGAACTGAGTGAGACATAGCCACTAACGCAGACTGCACGATGATCTCAACGGGGGCTTTGAGACACTTCTGCACACTTCTTATTGCTGGCCCGAGATAACTGCCAAGGCAATCTATTGGAAATTTCTTAGGAGCCTCAACCTGCCTATACAATTCCAATGGAGCTTCAATATCGCCACCTACAATAGTAGCCTCACTCAACCCTTCAGGTTTATCTATAAGCTTCATTAGTCCCAGCTTATCATTGCCTTTATTCAACCAATCTGAAACATCCTCACCAACATCTAAGCCTGGAAGTTCTAATACAATGACGCTAGATGCAGTCTCTACAATATCTCTCAAAGCTTTTTCAGCATAAGAACGGCCAGCATCATCGTTATCAGGTAATATGATTACTTCCATGCCTTTAAAAAAATCAGCATACATCTTCTTCCACGAATTTGATCCTCCAGGAGTTGTTGTAGCCATTACTCTATTGTTAATTAAATTTTCTACGTCTTTCTCACCTTCCACCAAGAAAACTTGCTTCGAGTCTTTCCAATCCTCGTATCTATAGGGTTGAAGCGCATCTTTGTAACCACCCTTGACCCACGATTCATTTTTAAAATTCATTTGATAAAATCTTTTAGGTTCATAAGATCTCACGACCTTTAGTGCTTGCTCACCGTTGAAGCTTTTATATGTGTAACTCACATCAGATTTCGGTAAGTTTGGATTACCAACGCCCAACTTCCTTAAAAGCTCATTATAGGGCTTCTCAGAGCCACACCCAGCGAAACATTTGACTAGAATTTTTTCACCCTCTCTTTTGATACTCAATGAAGGGTTCTGATCATCATGACATGGACAATGGCCCATTGCTTTGTCACCTTTGTAGTGAGCTCTGGTTACTCTAACAACATCCTCAAATTTCAGGTTAATCATATTGGATCCACCTTAGTTTGGGCTGATGTTAGCCACTTAAGAACATCCTCTTTCTTGTACCTTATAACTCTATACCTAGGCTCAAAATATTTTGGCCCTTCAGCAGCATAGCGCCACCCTTGAAGCGTTTTTGTTGCTACACCTAAAAATTTTGCAGCCTGCTCCTCATTTAGCACTTCTATTTCATTTATCCTCTCCATTTAGTTCTCCTCGCCAAGCTCTAGGATCACTTTGTGTGATCTGCGGCGCGCTTGACGATCTCTGAAACTAAAAAATATTTGAAGGCTACAATTTCGAGGATTTTCTAGTGGGAGTTTTCTCGGTCTTTTTTTAATTTTTTAGCTGGAATGACTCTTTCTATTGCTGTTTTTACATCTGCGAAGAACTGTTCCTCTTCATCGATGTCAACGGGGAGATTAAACCCCAAGGCTTTTATAAGCGATTTCAAAATAGATCTTTTGTGCGGCACCCTGGTAAGGTTAGTCTCTCTAAGGTTCGAATTTTTTATCGCAATTTTAAATCTACCTTGAAAAACTCTTTCCAATTCAAGTGATATGCAGATTGCAACAACCTTTTCTTTATTAACTTCTCGACCTAGGTTCTTAGAAAAGAGTGCTGAAAATAGACCGCCATAATGGTGAACACTAGTGATTCCTTTTTTCTTTTTAACGTTTTTGGCGTCTTCCAGTCCCCTACTAAAAATTGAAAATAAGAAATTAATTTTTCTCTGAAACTCAGCAAATGATTTCACAGGTTTACCAAGCCTCTCATGTTGCTCTCCGAAAGAAGTGGCAATGATCGTACTAAGGCCAAATACAAAACTCTCTAAAAAGTAAAGCAAACGGCCAATATACTTTCTATCCATTGAACTAATGTGAAGATTATGGAATGGACAAGTCAAAATAAATATTTCTAAAAATTCAATAATGAATTCAAAAGGCAGTTCAACAGGTTCATCTTGATCTTGATCAAAATTTAAATAAATCTCATTCAGAACTGATTCGCAGACTTCTGATTTCAAAAGCTTATCTACTCCAGCGACCGCCCTTAATAGACTTTCAACTTCCAAGGTAAAACTCTCCATTCTCAACTCCGACAAGTTTCCATGTAGATATATCTCACAGGCTTCATAGATTCGATAAAGAAAATGGCTTGTAGTTGCTGACTTAGTAACATTGTACAAAACAGACTGCCTTTTGAAGGTTCTAACCAGATTCTCAGAGACCTTCCCGTGAAGGTTATAACACCTTCTCAGCTGTTCTTCTCTAATTTCTGAAAAATTTGCCTCAACAGGACCCGAAAGCGTTTTTGTGACAGGATTTCTTTTTATAATTAAACCCATAGGTCTGTTCGACACGTTAATCTCGGCCATTATTCGGATATACACATCTAAAGAACTGGAATTTAAAAAAATCTCAACCTTACTCTCATCTTCGAAATTTGCTTTCAGTCTAGCCAGCAGCTTTTTTTTAACTTCATCAGTGTACTGAGACTTTAATTCTTCGTGTCGGATACTGAGGTCCTTGAAATCAGGCTCTTCAATATTATCAAAATTTTGTATATCCGACATCGGGACCTCGCAAAAACTTACTTTTGAGTCCCATTGAAGCCTTCCCAGGTCAATTCAGGTTTTCCAACCTAACTAATAAAAGATAGAATATGATTGGTTAGATACAAGGTGATCTGCCAAAAATGTGAATGTTTACGTAGACTTAGCAGCGAGGTACTATGAGTGAAGTCAGAATCGGTAGATTAGACACAATCAAAGAAATACGTAATGAACTGGCACGCCTCTATAGATCAGCCCGGAAGGCAGCTGGTACTAAACCTGATGCAGCAACAGCTTCTAAGCTAGCTTACCTACTGAACCACATAGCAAAGTCAATTGAAGGGACAGAGCTTGAGAAACGCATATCCGAACTCGAAAAAGGCTTAGGAAAATGAGCTTAAAGCGCAGATTAGATAAGGTCCAAAATCATTTGATCAAAAGTCATCATGATATCAACGCTGCAATAGATAGCTTCCACAAAGATATTTACCAATATGGTTTTGATCTAGGCCGTCAGCTTTCAGAACATGGCTTCAAATTAGAAGAGATTATTCAATATTCCCGTGAGAAGAACCCCAGAATCAATTTTATCTTCAACACACCAACTAAGAGTTAGCAGCTTTAGCATGATTAGCTTAGCCTCAATGTAAAATACTAAACCACCTCAAAACTGTTCGGGTTGTAAAGGGTGAATCAAGATATCATCTCTTTTCCCCTAATTGAGTAAAATCAAGAAATAGATGCTAACCGATGTATGGGTCAATAGTAACCCATGAATACAAAATTGATCTACTAATCGAAGTTCGCAGACGATAAATACATGATGGAAGAATTTAACAAAATTTTAAAAGAAAAGTTGGAGGACGAAAACCTCAGCAGACTTTCAAGAGACTTGAAGATTCCATCGACACTATTATTCGAATGGAGAGAAGCAAAACGCCAACCCTCATTTAAAAACTTAAAACATGTCCGTAAGCTTGCTGATCATTTCGGCTTAAGCTTAGAAGAACTTTTGTTTGGTGACGAAAGCCCATCTCTGATTTCCTCAGTAATGTTTGAAGACAATGATAGAAAATATAGAATTAATATTGAGAGGTTAAAATGAAAGAGAAACTTGTTTTTATTTTACTGACTCTATGGAGCCTTAATGCATTATCTTTTGAAAATAACGAGCTTGTAAAACTAAGACAGTCTCAAAAAAAGATTCTTTTACTACTCCAGGCTAGCGCCAATTTTTTTGATAATCAAAAAACTACTGAGGACGCTAAGCTATTAAAAATATACTCTAAGGAACCAAACCAGCTGTTTTACCAGTATGAAATAAAAAAAGACTTTATTAGCAGATCAAAACAAAAGGTAACCGAATCGTTCAAACTACTAGAAAAGAATCTAAAAACATTCTGGTGTAAAAATACCGCCGTTAAATCTGGGATAAACATTCATTATGAGTACCTAACACATGATGGAGCAGCTTTTCACCATATTTATATAAATGGAATCTCTTGTGCAAAACCATAATGAAAACTAACGTCACCCTGCTTTTCTGTAGAACTTAATGCGGGATTTTCACCTGTAATCTATTCGACTCTCGGGCCTAAGTCTTTAACGCAACTTATAGTTCTATTGGTTTTTCCAAATCTTTGATAAACATTCGGGGTTAAAACAGCCTGAACATTTAAGTTCTAAGATGAACCACTTTGGTTACAACTTACTTAAGTCCTGATAACTAGATCCTCATGGCATTCCATAACAACCGAATATACAATTTCTCTAAACTTAACCTTGCGAGTAGTGATACTTAAATACAGATAGCCCACTCAAATATTAAAAGTAAAACCTCAAGGCGCAAGGCCTACTAGAGTTAACTATTCCTTATATTTAGTTATATGAATGAGAGGAGATTAAAATGAAGGCTTTGTTATTCATACTCATGATAATACCTGCAACAGCCCACTCAGCTGAGATTAGTTACTTGGGTATGTACAATGCATTCTTAATTGAAGGAACTATCAATAAGTTTGATTCAATCAAGTTTAAAAAAGCTATACGAGACCGAAAAGGAGAAACTCTGAATGTCTTCTTGAGATCTCCAGGTGGCAATGTCTTAGAGGCTATTAAAATTGGAAACATTATTAGAGATCTCCATCTTCAAACAAGTGCTCCTGACGCCTCCCCTTCACAAAGACTTAAAAAATCAAATGAGGGTTTAAGCTGCACACATCCCAAAGTTCAAAAGGAAAACTGCACATGTGACAGTGCCTGTTTTTTACTTTTTGCTGCAGGAGTAAACCGTTTTGGGAATGTGTTAGGAGTTCACAGGGTCTACTCCCCTCACTCAATCTTAAAACAGACTAGTATTGATGAAGCTTTGGAAGGCGAAAAACTAGCCGATAGAATAATCTCAGATTATTTAAAGAAAATGAATGTACCACCCAAGTATTTTTCTATTATGAAATCAATACCATCCGAGAAAATTCTTTATCTAGATGACAAACAGATCAATTCAGATTTTAATGGCTATATTCCTGGGTATGATGAATGGATCAAAGCTAGGTGCGGCGAATGGAAGTCATTATATAACGATAGATCAAAAAAACTTAGTCAATCTGATGAAGAGAGAATAACAAAAAGCATAAACTGTAGTCATGATGCAAGAGAAAAAATTGTTAAAGAAAAATTTAAGTTATTTGTAGCTAAAGAAAAAAAGTAGAGACTTGGCTCTGAGAAATCATACGAACTCGTAACCTCGTATACCTAAAGGTTCTGTTCAGGTTAAGTTGAGTGGAACAGTCTAAACCTAAATTTCAATGTCTTTAGTAAAGACAATGCCTTTATTTGCTGGAGCTGCTTTTGGCTTAAAGATTTTAATGACTTCAACTTCCCATCCCCACTTAGGCTTTTCTGGGTTCCACGCCCACATCGAATCTTTATCGACTCTGTGACGAGCTGAGTCTTTATAAAAAGCCGACTTACTTGTGTATTTAAAACAGTCGGTAAACTTAATAACAGCAACTAGACGAGCTTTAAACTTTCCCAGCTTACCTGGAGTTTCGATAAGCACCATAGGCTCATTTAAATATTTCTCAGGTATCCCGTATGTTCTAGTCTCAACAGTCTTCTCACCGCTCAGAATAAGCTCTGAGATCGGCCACTGTACGTTTATACCTGTGTAGGTCTTTTGGGCCATAAAGCTTAAACCGTTGCCTCAGGGCTTTTAGTAGGCTCTTTTGGAAGTTTGATAACTTCTAGACCACCAAGAGGCTTGTGAATAGTTTCTGGGTCAACAGGTTCTAAAGTCTTCTTGTTGGAGAACTTTAATCTAGTTTCGAATGAAAGTTCCCTAGCATCTGTTTTAAAGGCTTCGACCTTACCCTTCACATTGCAACAGTCTTGTTTGTTGGACCACAAATCTTGATCTTTCCAAAAATGATCTTCACCATTACCGATGTAACATGTTGTAAATTCAACAGCTTGTTTATAGCAGCGCTCTTTAATTTGTTCGTAGTAGTAGCGGATTTCTTTATCTGAAAAATGAAAATCTCTTTTAGACTTTTTAACTCTTCCATCACCAGGGTTGTAGAACTGACGTAAGTCAAAATCTACAGCTTTCTCGATTTGATTAAGTGAGAACGAACTGAATCTCCCAAACCCGGCAAGAATCGATGGCGTCCCCGTGTCAGCAATTTCATCAACCATATCAAATGATGAATAATCAAATTTAGGAACATCACCTTCACCCCACCACTCAAAATTAGGGTCAGTAAAGTAACCATCAGGCATAATTGGGAAAAGTGGGTTAATTCGCACCGTTGTCCAAAAACCTGCCTTATTAAGTTTTGTAAGTGCAGCGAGTCTTCGTTTAGCACTTGGAGCCCCGGGCTCTATAAGCTTATTAAGTTTGTCATTTGTCGAAGCTATTGAAAACTGAATTGAGGCCAGCTTTGGATCAATAAGCTCCATGTAGTCATCCTGAGCTACTAAATCTGACCTCGTGAAAATTACATAAGGGTATTTATAGTGTTTTAAAATTCGCAAAAGCTCTTTTGTAACACCATACTTATTGTCCATATGCATAAAAGAGTCACTCATGGACCCAATTCTTAGAGGAATCCTTTTTTCCATAACTTCGCGAAACTTCGACGCCCTATCTGTCTCAAATACAGTGTGAAAGACTTTTCTGATTTCATTAATATTTACTGGAGCCGGATATGGATTATTCCAGTAGCCATAAACAGTGAGTTCAGCTTTTGCATAACAATAGACACAGTTATGAACACAACCTCGACCATAAGTATCTACTTCAAAAGAGTAAAGACACTGCTGACAAGTTGAATGTGAGTTTACAAGCTTGAAAGGAGATCCAAAGGTGAAGCCTCCTCTCATAGGTTTTTTCTGATTTCTTATTTCAGCTTTTTTAAAAGTCCCCCAATTAAATTGGGATTCATAAGTTGAATTCACATCAAGTTTTTCAGAAGCCAATATCATTTTATCTGTTAGTGGAGTTTCAATAAAATCAATTTCAGGTTTCTTAAAATCAATACCAATAGGCACTACATTAGATTCACTTGCAGGAGTTAGATCATCACGCATTTTTAGACCTCTTGGTTTTAGTTTTTTTATGAGAAATTTGGATAGTTTCAAGTCGCACAGGAGTGATTGAGAGCCGCGGATTAGCCACAAAAGCTCTTAATGCTGCTCTTGTTAGTGTTGTAAAATCAAATATTGGGTTTGAGGCTAAAAAACTTTCTACAAGAACATCCTCTTCAGGGGTTAACCTAAGACCACGGACCTTTGAACTTTTAGAGGTAGTTTTTGAAGTATCCATAGCGTTTTGTTAACACTAAAGAGCCTTGTATTTAAGCTGTTTTCTTTTTGTTTGAATTGTTTACAGTGTTAACAGAGGATACAAGACTCGATACGACTTTATTTATAGTCGTAGTTTTCTCATCTTCACCTATATTTAAAGCCGATGATAGCACCGAAATGTATGCTGCCAACTCGACAGGCTTAGAGTTTAAAATATCAATCTTGCAATCCTTTACGTTAACTTCTTTTTTACATCGTTCAAATTCTTGCCTATTAAAATTGAAATCAGGAAAAGGAAGGTTTTTTAAATCTTTCTGTTCAAAGTGCGGCATGAGAATTTTATAGCCAGTAGCTGTGCAAAACAGATATTCGTTTAGAGCATCCGAGTTCAAATACCCACATAAGAAGTCCAAATCTACTGGAGCGTGCTCTTTTTCAACAAGTATATAAACACTCTGAGGAACAACAATTCCAGTGCGATCACACGCGCATATGAAGTTAGGCGAACTTTTTTGCAGAAGAAGCTTTTCTTTATCATAAATTTTCTTTTTGACCTTGTCTATATATCCACTTCGGTCATATTTGATGCTGAACTTTCCAATAGACTCTCCTCCACGAAGAACTTTGAAGCTTCCCTTGTCTAAAACATCTTTTTTTGAAATTTCTTCACCTCTACTATCAGAAAAATAGGAAGAAAGTTTATTTTTCAAACGCGATACCTTTGAATAGTTATCACTACCAGATTTTAAATAGCAAAATCTATGCTCGGAATCACAAATCGAATCTCTAATGTCATACGGATACGCAGCAGAATCTTTTATACTTTCAAGACCTACGCTCTTACCTTTTACTCTTATAAATATGCTCTCTCCCTGGTCGGCAGACTTACACACTACAACTATAACGTTTGACACCTTCGCTGCATCAAAAACACCTCCCATATGAACACATTTTTTTAAATAAAAATTTTCTTTTAAAACTTTTTTCCTAAACGACAACCCATTTTTCCTGATCAAAATAGGGTCAGGTACGATCATACTCATAACGCCTTTATCATTTAAAAGGTCCAGACTTTTATTTAAAAACTCAATATATAAATCAGACTGGCCTTCAGAGACACTCGTTACACTTTGATTTTTAGATGCAATATAAGGAGGATTACCAATTACTGCGTTAAATAAGAAACCGAATTCTCTATCCCACGCAAAGCTCTCCAGTGAGTTACCACACTTTATTTGATCGTCGAGTCTCTCTAATTTATGTTGAACAAAAGCTGATTCAAGCCACAAACTCATACAAGCTAACTTCACCGCTCTTGGATTTATGTCAACTCCGTAGATACAAGCATCTAAAACTTTTCTTTTGGCCTCTGGTTGAGTGATTTTTAAATCACCTTCGGACTCATCAGCTAGAGCCTTGAGATATGATGATGTCAAATAATTTAGCGCCCCTACTAAAAAATGACCACTACCCATTGCAGGGTCACAAACTTTTAAATTCAAAATTTCTACTGAAGATTTTCCTTTTGTTAAAGGATTTAGGCTTTCTTCAACGATGTACTGAACGATGTAGTCTGGTGTATAATAACTCCCAGTTGCTTTCCTATCTTTGTTATCAGGTGTAAAAAATAAGGCCCCTTTATTAACTTTTGGCAGTTCTTGATTCTTGTATTTCTTAGATTTTAAATCAGCTTTTTTCCATTGCTTTTTTTCATAAATCATATCCTGGTCAGCTTCATCAAGTTGATACTCCAAGAACCCCTCATAGATTGAACCCAGTTGTCTTGGTGTAAAGTAGGCATAAGGAATTTGCTGGTGCTTATGACCTCTTAAATCAGATTCAGCATAACCAAGTTGAAAAAGAACATCCACCCAGACAGAGTTTGGAAGCTTATTGTTCGTAAAGAACTTCCATTCTTTTGTATCAAAAACAGATTCTCTAAACCCTGCAATCTCAAAACCAAAATCATCCTTATCTGAATTTCCATCATGAATGATTTTCGCGAGCCTAACTATTTTATCGTGAATCTGAGTGCCTTCAGGAGTGTAATCAAAACTTTTAGTATTGCTTCTCTTGTAGGCTCTTCTCAAATCTCTTAGATTGATTTCTTCATCACGATTTGGATCATAGAGGTCGATTTTATCTACGATTGAAGAAAGGGACAAATCTCTATAATCAGGTGTATTCATTGGGAGCACACCACGACTTTCTAACGATTTCGTAAATAAAATATTAAAAAGACAGCTTTCTGAAATACTTCTGATGAAAGTTAAATCAACATCAATCTTATTTTCTTTGGCGACTTGGTAAAAACCGTTACATGCAAAGTTCATTGCATCAATAAAACGATCTTTTAGATTTTCCTCAACATGGGAGATATACTTCTTACTGTATCGTAAAATTTCATTAGGAAATGGCTCTACTGAATGATCTTCAGGGAAAAGTGAGGATTTTGAAAAAAAATTGAAAAAATACTTTGCAGCCTCTTCTATTTCTCTCCTGTCCGCATCCGTTTCCTCTGTGGTGTATGACTGAAAGAGTGAAAACAAATTAAATTCAAAAAACCTGTTCGGTTCCTCGACTGAAAGCTCTTTATTAAAAAGTCTCCATCTTGCGCCATCAGTTAAAATCCCCCAATTCTGATTGAGCATTTCCATGTACTTTGTTGTTTGCTCATTAGGACTTGTGGTCAGCGATAGTTCATCTGAATCTTTTTTTTCAACTTTATTTCTCTCTTCAGACTTGCCTTGTCGGAACTGCTCAAGCCTATTCCAATATTTAACTTCAACTGGAATAAGTACCGATCTTTTAGCCTCATCAACCTTCTCATCACCTTTTAGCTTTTTAATATACTTGGCTTCATCAGGCATATCTACAATAAGAATATCTGTTCTATAAGTTCGTCCATTTGATCGAAATGATGTTTCTTCCAAATAAGGCTTTTTTGGGCCTTGAGATCTATTGTCCCAGCCTAGTGCATTCAGGACCTCTTTTACCCATAAATTTATAGTTTCAGTTTCAGTCCAATTGTTCATATCTTTTTCGTCACCGTCAAAGGCATGAAATAAGTTTTTGATTTTGTCGAAAAAGTTTTGAAACTCTACTGAATCAGAATTCCAAACATCATCGTGCTTATTGTGTAGATCATTCCTAAGATAGGTCTCATTAAAAAGACTACTCTCCCAGTATTTAAACTGAAACTCTGGGCTTCTATACAACTCAAGTTGTTCTGGACTCTTAGCACCAATTTTATTTTTCTTATTTACCGCTGACATATTAAGTTCCTAAATGATTATGGAAGTTTAAAGCTCTTTAACTTTGCTGACTTGAACGTAATGAGAGTCTTCAGCTAACTGAAACTTCACTTCTTTATTCTTTTTTAAGTTCTTATGTTTTTTTTCTGAATCAATGGCTGAGTAGTGAACATAAAATGACTGGCCATCCTCACCTCTTACAAGGCCTTCACCTTTGACTTCATCAAACCATCTTACTTTACCCATCATCCATTTGATTTTTTCATCTGCCATTTTGATCTCCAAATCTTTATAAAAGTGTCTAAGTTTTATTCGGATCAATTTGAGATCTTTTAAAGGCGTAAAAGCCTTACCTGGGTCTAGTTTGAGAAAGTCTTAATCTTTGGTCCAGATCATTCGATATTTATAATGCATTATTGTTTAGCATCTTTAGGAGTTTTACTTATGTCATCAACACGAAAGTCTGTAGACCAAGAAGTTTTAGAAATGGCTGTTCATCTCGCCACTTCATACAAAACAAAAGGTTTTAGTAATGAAGACATTAAGTATAAATTACGCAAGCGATTTGAAGACTTTGAAGTCAGCGCTGCACTTGAAGTTCTTATGTCAGCTCACGAAAGTGAAGATGGAAGCTCTCTAAGAGAATCAGATGACTACTATGGTTGGTATCAAGGACCTTGTGACAAGTCAGACAACCACTGGAACAGGTTAAAATCTGCTTTAAAATCTAAAAGTGCTCCTTGGTCTAATGAAATGATTGAGTCCCTTAACAGGGCCAGTACCCAGGTTGTCTCGCACCTCGCCCCACCACACTCAGAAAACCCAATGGCTGTTAAAGGTCTTGTACTTGGTTACATACAAAGTGGGAAAACCGCTAACTTTTCAGCAAGCATCGCAAAAGCCGTTGATGAAGGCTACAAACTTGTGATTGTACTTGCAGGAATGCACAACAACTTAAGGAAGCAAACTGAGCTGAGACTCCGCCAAGAATTGGTTGATCCAATTGAAGGAAAAACGTGCACTACTTTGACTGACGTTGACGATCAGGGAGATTTTAAAAGTCGCCAATCTGTATCAGCTAATAGCCAACTTCATAAAAAAGACGGCTTTACACTAGTCGTTCTGAAAAAGAACGCAACTGTCCTTAGAAACTTCAGCGCATGGCTCTCACAAGCTAGTGACGATGTTCTTAAAGCGTGTCCAGCCCTAATCATTGATGATGAAGCCGACCAAGCAAGTGTTAACACAAATAAGGCTGAAGACGACCCTACAGCTATTAATAATCACATCAGAACTCTACTTAATCTTTTTGAAGTGAGTACCTATGTTGGCTACACAGCCACACCTTTCGCTAACGTCTTTATAGACGCTGACTTAGATGATGACATTTACCCTAAAGACTTTCTTGTGACTTTGGAGAAACCGTCAACATACTACGGCCCAGAAGAGCTTTTTGGAAGAGCAAATGTAGATGGGAAAGCTGGCTCTGAGGGTTTGCCGATCATTCGTGAGGTGCCAAGACTGGAGGCCGCATCAATCAGAAAAGATATTAAAGATAAGAATATGGATGGGCCAATCCCTCTTTCTTTAGAAAAGGCAATTCAGTCATTTATTGTTGGAGGCTCAATTAGGTTGTGCCGAGGTCAGTGGAAAGAGCACATTACAATGCTAACTCACCTCTCACACCTAACACTTCCTCAAGAAAAAACTTTTGAGGCTATAGAAGAGCTGATAACTGATTACCGGTTCTTCCTTGAAACTAAGGATGGAGCTTTTAGAGATAAACTTTATGACATTTGGAGAACTGATTTTGCTGTAGTTACAAAAGCCGTTACTGGCAGCCTAGATCACGAATTCTCAAAGGTTTACAAAAATGCCAGAAAACTCTGCGAAAAATTAGAAATCATAATGGACAACTCTCAATCTGATGAGCGACTTACGTTTGATAGGAGCCTTCGAGGAGGAGAACCTCTTTGGGGAATCGTGGTTGGTGGAAACACATTATCCAGAGGTCTCACTTTAGAAGGGCTTACATCTAGTTATTTTATAAGAAACTCTAAGGCTTACGACACTCTTCTACAAATGGGCAGATGGTTTGGATTCAGAAAAGGATATGCTGACTTAACTAGAATATTTATGCCAAAAGACTTAGAAGTGAATTTCTATAATTTGGCAACCGTCGAGCAAGAGATCAGAGAAGAAATAAAGCTAATGTCAGCCAACAAAGAAAAACCAAAGCATGTAGCTCTTCAAATTAGAAAAATTCCAGGTCTTAACATAACCACAAATAATAAAATGAGATCCGCTGTCAAAAGCCAAAGTACCTACTCAGGGCTTAAAGTTCAGACTCATCAAATTATTGTGTCTGACGCCGAGCTAAACCTTAGAAATGAACAAGAAATTTTAAAACTTTTAAAGGCTTCACAGAAATTTGGCAGAAAGGAAGATGTACAGTTTACAGATTTAAACCATTCTCACCTTTACAGAGATGTGCAAGCAGAATCCATTATGCAGTTTCTAGATAAGTATAATGCATCTGAAACCATTGCTAAGTTTAACTCAAAGGGTCTGCAAAGCTATATCTCAAACTGCAATCACTCTTCAGAATTAAAAAGTTGGTCTGTAGCACTAATGTCCAAAAAAGAAGGCGAAAAAGTCTCTCTACTCGGTCATGAGGTCACACCCTTAACAAGAAAAGTGAAACACGAGCAATTCCTAGAAAGCGGTCATATCGAGGCGACATTAAGAGCTGTTTCAACTCCTGGAGATGAATTGATAGACCTACACTCCTACCTTGTAGACGGGGTTAAAACTACAGATGATGTGTTAAAACCAAGAACAGATGACAGCCTTACAGATGTACAAGTAAGAAAATCAGTAAGGCCGCCCACCCAAGGGCTCATAATGATCTATCCTCTTGAATCTAATCTTGAAATGTCATCAGAAGACTACAACTCTTCTAGGCAAGAGCATGCAACGAGTTATACATTGTGTGGCGCTCATCAACTTTATGCAGTTTCAATTGTGTTTCCTCAGTCTGAAAAGGAAACAGGCGCATTTAACTATTACAAGAACAGTACGGTGTAGAAGAGGTATGGCCGAATTCTCTAACCCCATTATGCTTACAAACAAGATTAAAATAATTTTCATTAATCGCTGCATTAGCGCATCGTTTGGATCAGTTTAGTAATGGGATTTGCCAAAAGAGAACAAGAACGTCAGGATGAAGAAAAATGGAGTCAGTTAAGTGATACTTTTGTTTGCTCAGAGTGCCTTGAAGATAAGGGCCTTATAAGTTTTATAAAAAATAATTCGTCACGAAAAGGCTGCAGCTACTGCACTGATCAGACTTCCAAAGATAGAAAATCTTGCAACATAAATGTACTGCTAGAGTATATCTCCGATTGCGTCAGACAGCATTATGAAGATCCTGCAGAAAGTATGGCCTTTGAAAGTAGGGAGGGAGGTTACCAAGGATCGACTTTTGACACCTATGATCTCTTAACATCAACCATCCAAACAAAGAGCCACAAGCTACTCGAGGCCATAATAAGCGCTTTTGATCACACGTTATGGTGCAAGATTGATCCGTATTCAGATTCTCCCAGTGATAAGATGCTTTATGATTGGCAATCATTCTGTGGGCATATTAAACACGAAAACCGTTTTTTTCTAAATGAACGCTCTAATAGGACATTGAAAAGAATTGTTAGTGATTTCCAGAGCCACACAAAAATTTGCACTCTGTATAGCGGCAGCACAATTTATAGAGCGAGAGCCTTTCAGTCAGACCAACCCTTCCCTCTGGTACTAGAGGAAATTTCTATGCCAAAAAAAGAAGATATCATTAAACAATCTAATAGGATGAGTCCAGCAGGGATTCCGTTGTTCTACGCTTCAGATAATTTGGAAACTTGCAAAATGGAAGCTGGTCTCTCAAACATAACTAACCCACCACAAGACATGATTGCTTACGGCAGCTTTAGGCTTAACAAAAATTTGAAAGTCTTTGATCTTAGCGCTTTACCAACAACTCCTTCGATTTTTGAAATCCATGAACAGGTTCACAGAGAAACCATTTCTTTTCTGAGAATGTTCATGGAAAACATAATGCAACCTGTGGTTAGAGATGGTCGAGAGCATGTGGAATACATACCAAGCCAGATTTTTACTGAGTACATACGGCAAAATATGAAATTAGATAAACGTGCAATTGACGGCATATGCTATCCAAGCGCTCAAAATCCAAATGGAAAAAATTACGCTCTTTTTATAAAGCATGATGATATCACTAATTCTCCAACTGAAGAGGCTATACTACGTCTAGACTCTCAAATAAAAATCGAGGAATTTTGAACTGTTAATCCATTTATAAACTCGAACTAGCGAATAGTCCGTTGAGCTCACTACTCAAACTTTGTATTAAAAGGTTAATTTTTGATGTGTTTAAAGCACTCAATTCTGTACTTGAACTAGCTCTAAGCAACCTTTGTCTTTTTACCCTCTCGAATCTTTTCGAATATTAAGTTGAAACTATCTGTGATCTGCTCACGTGATTTCTCATCTTTAACCTTGAAAAGAAATATTTTCATCTGCTCTGTAATGTCGAATTCATCTTTTATTTTTTTATTCAAATAGACAGACAGTACAATAGCTGGCACCACTCCTAATAGCAGTGGTCCAGGTATCAAAAAGCTTGTAATCATGGCGGCACTGGCAACTGTGCCACCTTTCCCAACAGATTTTCTGCATACCATTTTATTGTAACCAAGCGCAGCGCCCACAACTACCATAACTAGAACAACTGGGTTCATCGAAACTGCAGCTCCCACACCCAATGCCCCGAGGGTTTTTGAGAAATTTTGTTTATCTTCCTTTTTCCATGCCAGCAATAAACCGACACAAGCAACCGTTCCACCAAGAAGACCCTCGATTGCCTCATGGCCGTTGATAGTTACAACATCTCTCGCAGTGGACTCGCTAAAACCCATTGACCGCAAGAAGCCATATACCTCATCACTCATTGACCCAAAAGCAGGCATACCTGCTGGCGAAGACATATCAGAAAAGTAGGATTGAAACCAACCTGTAAAAGTCTCCATCTGAGTGAACCCCTCTTGCTCACCAGTTTCTCTTGCTCTCTGAATCGATTCAAAAAATCCGTGACCCTCATCCAATATTCTATGATTCTTAGGCGTGAAACTTAACCCAGTCTCTTTATCGATTGTACCCATCTTGAAGCCTTTATCCATGGCTTCAGAAATTTTACTCGTGTAAGTATTCATTCGGCTGACAAAATCAGTTTCACTCACGTATCGACTCGAATCACCCATCAGTCCAATAGCTACTATCCAGGCTTTCTCTCCTTGGTCTTTCATGGATTTCATACTCTGATCTACTTGAAATTTTACCTTTTTGATTTTCTCTTTCACTTTTTTCATGGCTTTGGCTGAGTCCTTAAAATATTTTATTATTAGTGTACCGCTTCTCTTATTCACTGACCCTTCGTGGTATTTTGATTTCCAAAGTTCCCACCTCATAAGAGAATCGAATATTAGGCTACTTTTGTGAAACGATCATAAATTGTATTTTCGAATTCACTATTGATTTCTTGGATCTTGGAAAACCAACCACCTTTGTTAATATCTATGATTTCAATTTTTTTGAATCTTGAGGCGTCGAAGTACTTTGCTTGAAACACAACTTTATCGTTTTCGAAAATGTCGACTAGATTTTTATTCAAATCTACAAAAACACGTAGAGAGTATTTTTTCTCAGAGAATCTACATGAGAACGTTGTAAGTTTACCACCCTCTAAATAGGGGCTGTAGAATACATCAAATTTTGTAAATACGTGATCAATTGTCGTGTCTGATCTTAGATCCAATAAAGAATCCAAGAGCTGTGAAACTTCAACCTCATATTTTAAGTCCTCAATTTGCATGCAGGACAATTTAAGCTCGAGATCACTATAAGCAATTTCTAAATTTTGGATCTTATTTACCATCTTATGATTTAAATCCTGCCATCTAGCATCTTTAGCTTTGGCGGACTCAGTGTCGTCTTCTTTATCTGCTATCAGTCTTTTGATTTTACAATCTTGATAGAAAAAAAGGATAAACAATAAAATAAAGCTCATTGTGACACTATTCATATTTACATGATCGGTTAGAAGAATTCAGCACTTAAGAAGATCTAAGCAAAAACAGTTTACACCGTCTTATATCAGTACAGAATTGATTAAACTAAGCAGCCTTGTCAAAAACCTCTCGCTGTAGTTCTTTGAAGGACATTCCAGTACGTAAACACTTCCAATGCTTAGGCCCATTACACCTTCTAGCTGTGACCATAGAACCTGCAGATGATGGCGATTCCAAAATGATGTCTTGGACCACCTTAACAACGTCATCTCTTCCCGGGACCGCTTGGACAATGTCACTGTTAATCAACGTATTCCATTTACGATGATAAGATGATCCTAAAAAGCTCTTCCGCGAGATGGTAGAAAGGTATGAACCCTCTTCAAGTATACATTTGCCGTTTTCAACTCTCATTTTAGACTTCAAGTCAGTTAGTGGAACGCCCAAAACAAAGCTCTTTCCATCGAGGAATCTATAGTCTCTGAAGTCGCCCTCTACTTCTATATCGGTGTGTGTCTTCGACTGGTCAAAAGCTTCAAAATAATCAAATCCCATTGTTTTCAATATAAAACTCATATTTTCAGCAAAACCCTCTAAAAAACACATATCACTATTGGGCAGTCTAGCACCTGTTGGGGGCTGTGAATTCTCTAAATCTATTGAAACGTCTTCACTTGAGAGCTCTTCATAAAATTCTTTTTCCAAGTATTTCACGTGCGCTTTTGTAAGACTATAGTTACCACTAGAGAAGCAAATAAATTTATCCCACCAAGTTTTAGATTTATGACCTGATATTCTGTTTGAGAAATCCTCAGTCTCACCTATGTAGACTTGGAAATTACCAGACTCTTCATTTTGATCCGAACTCAAGAGAAAATAAATTGAAGGTCCTTTTAATCCTGGATGATTACTTATATTCCTGAGATTTTTACGGTGACCAACAAATGCCCTTCCAGACCAATTTTTAAGGTCTATAACTTGAAGACCTGTGTATTCCTTGTCCAAGACAAAGACTTCTAAAATTTTTCCTGAAAGCCGCATATAACCATCCCCTAATTCTTACTGATCGGAGGATAGGACCCATCTCTTTCGTCTGGCTAAATTTGGGACATTCTCGGTGTTTTACCTAACACCAACCATAGAACAGGCTCTAAATGCTTCTAAAATATTCCATTTCGTTCCAAGTTGGATCAGTCCTAAGTTATTGTTATTATTTGTGATTTCAACGATTACAGCATCTTAGACATCACCAATTCTAAGACCTGTCTCCCCGACCATTTTTCATGAATAAAATATGCAAAAATAAAAAACAGTAACAACAGCCTACACTTAGTAGGCTTTATCTGAGGTCGGTTATGTCGATCAGTATTTCACGAAATTTCATGTCATTTCAAATTTTGGGATCTTCTCCATTTAACGGGGCAAGTGCGTCTTGTTTTAGTTAATTAATATCCACAATAAACTCTTACTCTAATTCGGTAATTTTCAAAATTTCTGAAGCCGTACGCACGTCTTGAGAG
>Ga0115567_10001857_pt1 | contig 20952 bp, 18 predicted proteins | sample COGITO_mtgs_1204_2_FD_88679 | JGI IMG/M metagenome (GOLD analysis project Ga0115567, IMG submission 88679) | Pelagic marine microbial communities from North Sea - COGITO_mtgs_120412 | ecosystem: Environmental > Aquatic > Marine > Epipelagic | place: Germany:Helgoland, sampling site Kabeltonne... | reverse complement strand
TGTGTCATTTTCATTCACAATGGGCACAACGCCCAGCGCCAGCAGCTTCACAAGTGTATTGCGCGCGTTCAAATATCGGTCTCGGGCCCGCAGATCGGAATGGGTCAGTAAAACCTGAGCTGTTTTGATCTGATGAACATCAAAACAGGTTTGGTACTGCTGGACGAGGCCCATTTGGCCCACCGCCGCCGCAGCCTGAAGCATTGAGATGGCATTGGGCCGTTCGGTCAACCCAAGTCGAACCATTCCTTCAGCAACCGCACCCGATGAGACCAGCACCACGCGAATACCATGCTGCCTGAGATCGGCAATATCACGCGCCCAGCGCGCAAAAAGCTTCAGGTTCAATCCCGCGCCCTCAGCAGTCACCAGCGAACTACCCACTTTTAAAATCCACACCTCGTTTTGGTCTAACTGCGTGCTCATGGCTCGTAATGCACCACCACATCGTCGCCGTCATCAAAATCATCGAGCTCAAGGTCCTTATCAGCCAGACCTTGCCGACGCCTGAGCCGCGCCTCTCGAAGCATTTTCGAGTAGTTATGTGCATCCTGCCCAGCCGCCTGATCAAGCCGCGCCTCGGCTTGCTTTCGAGCTTCATCGAGACTCGCAAAGTGATCGCCTAAACCATGCAACAGGGGCTGCAGTCCGGTTTGGGTCACCGCTGAGATCGCAAAACACTTTTCAACTCGGCTACTTCCCGACAAGAGCCTGGTTTGCAATTCAACGAGCACATCGCTTGATACCAAATCGCATTTAGAGAGTACCAACCAACGCGGCTTTTGCGCGATCGCCGGACTGTACTGTGCCACTTCTCGCTCAATGGTTTGGAAGTTTTCAAGCGGATCACTGCCATCCGCCGGCGCAACATCGACCAAATGCAACAATACGCGGGTTCGTGACAAATGTTTAAGGAACTGAATACCAAGGCCTGCGCCCTCGGAGGCGCCTTCAATGAGCCCCGGCACATCGGCTATGACGAAGCTTTGGTTGTAATCGATTCGAACAACACCCAGGTTCGGCACTAAGGTTGTAAAAGGATAATCGGCGATTTTTGGCTTCGCCTCAGAGACAACGCTAATTAACGTGGACTTGCCTGCGTTGGGCAACCCTAGCAAACCGACATCGGCAATGAGGCGCAACTCAAGCCGGAGATTAAAGCTTTCTCCAGGCGTTCCATTGGAGGTTTGGCGCGGCGCTCGATTGGTACTGGATTTGTAGCGGACATTGCCCAAGCCATGAAAGCCGCCACGAGCGATGAGTATGTCTTCCTCGGCCTGGGTTACCTCGGCGATAAGCTCGTCGGTCTCTTCATTATAAACACTGGTTCCCAGCGGCACTCTGACGATTAAATCTTCACCCTTTGAACCCGTTCGATCTTTACCTTTACCGGACTCGCCGGTGCCAGCCCGATACTGCGGCTGAAATCTGAAATCGACCAAGGTGTTGAGCGCTTCATCGCCTCTAAAATAAACGCTACCGCCATCGCCCCCATCACCGCCGTCCGGTCCGCCCAGTTCAATGTATTTTTCGCGGCGGAAGCTCAGGCAACCATTACCCCCTTTACCAGCGTCCACCCTGATAGATGCTTCGTCTACAAATCTCATAATGGCTTCACCCTAACGCGAAACACTGATAAAAAAAAACCCTGCCAATGACAGGGTTTTTTGAACCTTGACCAGCAATCAGGCCTCTGCCACCACCGTTACAAATTTCCGTTGCTTGGGACCTTTGGTCACAAACTGAATGACGCCCGCCGCCTTCGCAAACAACGTGTGGTCCCTGCCGCAACCCACATTTGGGCCAGCGTGAAAACGCGTGCCGCGTTGTCGAACGATGATGTTGCCAGGCTCAACGACCTGACCACCGTAAAGCTTAACTCCGAGTCGTTTTGACTCCGAATCGCGTCCGTTTCTGGTACTTCCGCCTGCTTTTTTATGTGCCATTGCTGTTAGCCTCCAACAATCTCTTTAATTTTCACTTCGGTATACCACTGACGGTGACCTGCCTGTCGACGGTAATGCTTACGACGCTTCATCTTGATGATCGTGATTTTTGAATGGCGGCCGTGCGTCACAACCTCAGCAGAGACTTTGCCACCCGCAACATACGGCGCGCCTATTTTGATATCGGCCCCATCGCCGACCATCATGACCTTATCAAAGTCGATGGTTTCACCCGCTTCGGCCTTGACTTTTTCGAGCCGAAGAACTTCCCCTGGCTCTACTCGGTGTTGTTTGCCACCACTTTCTATTACAGCGTACATATCTTTAACCCTACCGATTGATCCCAGCGACTGCCGAGCCTGTATTTTAATGCCACGAGTTGCTAAAGAGCCCTCGAGGCAATCTAACTTGCTGAAAATTTTGCCGATTGATCCTTGGCTCAGGGCCCTTATGGGTCTTTAACCAGTCATCTACCCAGCCTTCCACCAGCCTTCCACACAGCCATCCGACGACCTTGGCCTACAGCGCTGCCTCTTGAGTCTGCGGTGGCAGCCGTCTTAACCTTTTTAGTCCGCTAATCTCACGCTCCGCGGCACCCTAACCTGACCCTAACAGCGTTTCTGTTCGGATAACCCGTTACCCGTCCCGCTTCGCTTCTTTTCCGGCTTCGCTTTTTTACCGACTTTGCTTCTTTTACCGAATTCGTTTCTTTTCCGACTTCGTTCTGCACGCGGCTCATTTTTTTGTTGTCAGCCAACGCAACGCTCGTTTTCAGGACGCGCAATCATAAGCGAACTCAAACTCGATAGCAATACGAGATTTCTAGGTTTGACCTTGACAGGCAGGAACCTCTGACCATAGCATTTGGCCCTCTTAAACCCTGCTAAAAGCCCGCCCTACATGCTCCAGCCGATATTTGAAGCCGTTCGTGAAGATTTTGAGGCGGTTGATGCGCTCATCATCGAAAGCTTGTCCTCCGATATCCCTTTGGTCGAGGAAATCTCGGCTTATATTATTCAAGCAGGCGGCAAGCGGCTCAGACCCCTACTCGTCTTGTTAGCGGCTCGCGCCAGCGACTATCAGGGCTCAGAACACATCAAGCTTGCTGTCATTATCGAATTTCTACATACGGCGATGTTGCTCCATGACGATGTTGTCGACAATTCATCGCTTCGGCGCGGCAGAGCAACTGCCAATGCTACTTGGGGCAACGCCGCCAGCGTGTTGGTTGGCGACTTCCTGCACTCACGCGCCTTTGAGATGATGGTTGAGATCGGCAACCTAGACGTCATGGGCCTGTTGTCAAAAGCAACCAATGGCATTGCTGAAGGTGAGGTTCAGCAACTCATGTATCTTCGGGATCCCGACATCACGGAGACGGTTTATAATGAGGTCATCTACCGAAAGACCGCTTTATTGTTCGAAGTCGCCGCCCACTCGGGCTCAGTACTTGCTGATGCACCCGAGCCCATAGCGCGCGCGCTCAATCAGTTCGGCAAACATCTCGGTATCGCGTTTCAACTGATGGATGATCTTCTCGACTACGAAGGTACAACCTGTGATCTCGGCAAAAACATCGGCGATGACCTAGCAGAAGGAAAGATGACCCTGCCACTCATCGTGGCACTCAAACAAGGCTCACCACACGATGCCGAGTTGATCCGATCCGCTATCAACAACCCAGGCACGACGGACGCGTTACCGGCTATCCTCACGGCCGTCGGCAACTCTGGGGGATTACAATACACGCTTGAGCAAGCCCTAGAACAAAGAAGCCTCGCTCTGAGCGCGCTCGCCATACTGCCAGATAGCCCGTTCAAACAGGCTTTAAGTCAATTGATCGAATTTTCGGTAAACCGACAAACTTAAACACCCCCAGCCGAGTTGTATTATAATTTTTACCGAGTCGGGGTGTAGCTCAGCCTGGTAGAGCACTGTCTTCGGGAGGCAGGGGTCGTGAGTTCAAATCTCGCCATCCCGACCAAAAAACACCAACCCACCATTCTTGGCGGCCTCGTCTTCGCCGTGTATGCTTCACCCTTGTTATTTTCAAATCCTCCGGAGAGTCTCTATGTCCAGCACAACTGATCAAGCGCTTAGCCCAGCAGCAGAAATCGCAGAGCTTATTCGACGTTCTCGAGCGGCTCAACAGGCGATCGAACATTACACCCAAGAACAGGTCGATGACCTAATCCGAGCGATGGTTTGGTCCGTCGCTCGTCCCGGGGTTGCCGAGGACATCGCACAATTTACCGTCGATGAGACCCAGCTCGGTAACTATGCCGGCAAGTTCCTCAAGATCCAGAGAAAAACTCGGGCAACGCTGATGGATATCATCGATGATCAGTCCGTCGGGATCCTTGAAGAGGACGCCGAGCGAAACCTCATCAAGATTGCTAAACCAATGGGCGTCATTGGCGCACTCTCACCATCGACCAATCCAGAAGCCACCCCAGTGATTAAAGCCATTCATGCTGTGAAAGGCAGAAACTCGATCATCGTCGCGCCACACCCAAGGGCAAAGCTCACGAATAAGAAAATCTGCGACTTAATGCGTGAGGCATTGGAGAAATTAGGCGCGCCGGCTGATCTCGTTATTGGCATCGAAACCCCCAGTTTAGAACTCACCAACGAGCTGATGCGACAATGCGATCGAGTCCTTGCGACCGGCGGCGGCGCGATGGTCACAGCAGCTTATTCAAGCGGGACACCAGCACTTGGCGTTGGCGTCGGGAACGCGGTCATAACGGTTGATGACACTGCCGATTTAGAGGACGCTGCAACGAAAATTCATTTATCTAAGACGCTGGACCTCGCGGCCTCTTGCTCTTCTGATAATTCCGTCATCCTAGTCGATACGATCTACGATGACATGATTGCCAAACTGCAAGCTAAGGGTGGTTACCTCTGCAATGCTGAAGAAAAACAGAAGCTTCAAAAGACCCTTTGGGATGATGAAGGCCACTTTAATACGACGATTGTTGCGCAAACAGCCGCTAAAATTGCGGAGATGGCGGGTCTATCAGTACCAGAAGGCACAGAATTCTATATCGTTATTGAATCCGGCTGGGGCCCTGAATTTCCATTTTCAGGCGAAAAACTTTCGGTCATTATGGCCTTGTATCGAGCCACCGACCTTGATCACGCGATCGAGCTGACCAATAACATTCAAAGCTACCAAGGCCAAGGCCACTCCTGTGGCATTTATTCCAGAAGCGATGAGAACATTATGAAACTCGCTAATGCCACTCGAACCTCACGCGTGATGGTCAACCAACCTCAAGCGGCTTCCAACAGCGGTAATCTCTGGAACGGTATGCGCCAAACCTTCTCATTGGGTTGCGGCTCTTGGGGCGGCAACGGCACAAACAACAACATATCTTGGCGCGATCTGATCAATGAAACGTGGATTTCCAAACCGTTGATCAAATCAAAAGAGCTGCCTTCGGATGCTGAGTTGTTTGGCAATATCATCGAAAAGCTCGGCTAAAGGCACAAATGGCGGCGGGGTCCTGATTCGTTACGGCCCCTTCAGCCTTCAAACCTGCATTGAGGGGTGATGTCCTTTGGCCCTTGGCCCGGTCACACAGCAATCTTCTCGGAATCTTTGAGCAATCGCCTCAGAGATATAACGGATTGATAACCAAGACTCTGACTAATTTGGACAGGATCATCGTCTTTAAGCAATCTTAGTCCTGCCTCCTGGACCCGAAACTGCGCCAAAATGCGAGAGAATGACTGACCTTCTGCCTTTAATCGTCGCCTGAGGGTCGATTTCTCCGTGTGCAATGCCGCTGCAACCGACACCATATCGAGCGGCGCACCGACCACGCAATGATCAACCAAGACTTTTATTACCCGATAGGTTGCAGATTGCTGCTTAAGCCGCAGCCCCATCAGTGGCTCGATGACCGATCGAGTAATTACTTCCCAGCTTTCACTTGCAGCCGGATTTTTCAGCGCCAAGGTGGCGCGATCAAATACGACCTCCGAGGCGGCAATTGATCGATGACAGGCTGATGGCTCAGAAGCGGCCAATTGTTTAAGCGTCTTTGGACATCCTGATAACACCACTGAGCGCACTAGGTTTTGATTGGCAACCAGCCTTGGGAACCCTAATGCCAACTGCTGGACCAGCATCAAATGTTGCCATTCTGCCAAGGCCACAACTGGATAGATGGTGACCCTGACCGTTTCTGGATTTTTTTGTAGCGAAAAGACAAACGCGCTCGAGTCGAGTAGGCTCAATCGGGCGCCCGCAGTCAAAATCTCATCAAAGGTCGACGCCGCGGCGCACAGGGTCCAAACCGTTGGCGCATACTGAAACGAGTCTTTACCCCAGAACCGTCCCCATTGTCCTGGCACCAGCTGGCGTTGAATCGACTGATGCAGCGCATCAAGATCACGTGGCTTGATTTTTTCAGGCAAAGCCTCGATCGATACATAGCTTGATACTCGATCAAACCAGGCCATCGGATGACCTAACCTTTTAGATAACGCACCCAGGGCAATGACAGAAGGGCCAAAATACCAATGATTACTACCTCCAATTGTATCCGACATACTTTACTCAATTCCCGTCTTGACGACCCTGCTTAAACCAAAGTCCTTTTGTCCAAACAATTCCTCGGACCCTCCAGCGGGCGACATCTTATTAAATCGAGCCGTCGTGGACTAGTAATTGACCGAAACGAGTGCAAAAACATGAATCCCTGCCTCTTTTTGTCATCCCCAAGTAAAAACCACGAAATCAGTAATATGATGCCTTTTTCAGACATAAAAAAGGATTTTTGTGTTTAAAATAGCATTTTTTATCGTTACGCTATCCCTCTTGACACCCTGCGGACTAAAAGCCAATCCGGTTAAGACGGTCAAAACATTGGCAACGCATTCGCAGCTGCAGGGTATTGCGCTTCTAACAAAAAAGGGTTTTCGATGCGAAAGTTCGGGCGAGATACCGATCACAAACTGGCACTGCTCAAAGCAAGAGAAAAAAGTTTCTTTTAACCAATCCACGCTCTATCTCAATTGTGATGCCTTAAGTCTGTGTCATTTCGATACAAACTTAGCCCTGCGCAGCTTGTTTAAAGGCACGCCAAGAGCCATCAAATCCTTTAGCATTCACGATCACAGGCAGTCCACTCGCTGGCACTGTCTCGATCCCGACCGAGGCGTCCTCAAGATCTGTCTGAGCAGCCAAAACAATCGATCTCAGCAGGAACTACCGTTCTTCGACCAGCCTGATCAATTAACCGCCAGACGTTGAACCCAACTCATTGAGTTCCCGCCAAGGATTTAGCATCTAAAAGGCGCTCAGCAACTTCAATCGCCGGCTTAGTTTGAAAGCGAGCCGCGCAACGTAAGACGTGCTCTGCCTTAACTTGTTTCAGTGCCTTACAGCGTTGCGGGCTTGTTTTTCGAGCTCGCAGCTGACTGCCGGCGCCGCACACAATCCTTGCAAGGAGGCCAATTCACCCCTTTAGATCCATTTTGATGCGCTCAAGAATGGCAGTTTTTTCAGCATCGGACGCCCGCGCCCAAGATTCGATTTCGTCGACAGAACGCCCGCAACCAAGACAAGTCAGCCCGTCAAGCGCGCAAACGCCGATGCAAGGCGACTCAAGGTTTTCGGAGGCTAACCCATTCATTGGTGCGGTGCTCAATGCGTCTTTTTTAGGCGATCGACCGAGCAGACGCCCGGCCTATTGATAACCGACAGGGTTTACCCTTTAGCCGCTTTGCGCTCTTTGGCATCTTTAATGACATCTTCAGCCACGTTCCTAGGTGTTGGATCGTAATGACTGAACTCCATCGAGAATTGGCCACGACCAGAGGTCATGGTTCGAAGATCACCAATATAGCCAAACATTTCAGAAAGTGGTGCCGAGGCCTTCACCCGAACACCGGTTGGCCCAGGCTCCTGACCTTGAATCATGCCGCGTCGACGGTTCAGATCGCCAATCACATCACCCACGTGATCTTCTGGTGTAAACACATCAATTTTCATGATGGGCTCCATAATTTGAGGCGCCGCCTTTGGCATCGTTTGCCGATACGCCGCTCTCGAGGCGAGCTCATAAGCAATCGCGGACGAGTCAACGGCATGGAAAGCCCCATCAATCAGCGTAAGCTTCACATCCAAACAGGGATAGCCTGCAAGCGGACCTTCCTCAAGACAGACTCGAAAGCCTTTCTCAACGGCCGGCCAGAATTCTCGCGGGACATTACCCCCTGTAACAATGGATTCGAAAATATACCCCGTACCCGCCTCTGCTGGCTCAATCGCATAATCAATCTTCGCAAACTGACCCGAGCCACCAGATTGCTTTTTATGCGTGTAGCTGTCTTCAACGCGCTGCGTAATCGTCTCTCGATAGGCCACCAGCGGCTTGCCGACAACAACGTCAACACCATGCGTCCGTCGAAGAATATCGACTTTAATGTCCAGATGCAGCTCACCCATGCCTTTAATAATCGTCTCACCAGATTCTTGGTCTGTTTCCATATGGAATGAAGGATCTTCTTGAATCATTTTCGAAAGCGCCAATCCCATCTTCTCAGCACCGCCCTTGTCCTTGGGCGAAATCGCTATGTAAATAACGGGCTCCGGAAACACCATCGGCTCAAGGGTTGCGGGGAACTTTTGATCGGCCAGCGTGTGACCCGTTTGAGTATTTTTCAATCCGATTAATGCAACGATGTCGCCTGCTTCGGCAGAGTCTCGCTCGATCCGCTCATCGGCATGCATCTCAACGATTCGACTGATCCGCTCCGTTTTGCCTGTGAAGGTGTTGAGGACCGTATCGCCCTTCTTCAACTTCCCGGAATAAACCCGCGTAAAGGTCAGGGCTCCGAACCGATCGTCCATAATTTTAAAGGCAAGCGCGCGCAAAGGCTTGTTTGCATCAACCACTGCCAGCCCACCGGTTGGATTGCCTTCAATATCAACTTCTTCTTGGGGTTCGACTTCCGTCGGATTCGGCAAGTAATCAACGACCGCATCCAGGACATTTTGAACGCCCTTATTTTTAAAGGCAGACCCGCAGTAGGTTGGGAAAAAGTTGAGCCCGATTGTGCCCAATCGGATGCAGCGCTTGAGTTCCTCGACGGAGGGCTCAACACCATCTTCGAGATACGCCATCATGAGATCTTCGTCCATCTCGATCGCCGCTTCGATCAACTTTTCACGGTACTCTGCAACCCGTTCCATCATGTCCTCAGGAACATCAGACACTTCGTATTTTAAAGGATCGCCCGAATCATCCCAGATGTAAGCCTTTTGGGTGAGCACATCAACCACGCCCTTAAAATGCTCTTCAGTCCCGATGGGGAGCGTCATTACCAATGGATTCGCAGCAAGCACGGTACGAACCTGATCAACCACTCGGTAGAAGTCAGCACCCATACGGTCGAGCTTATTCACAAAAATAATTCGCGCCACTTCTGATTCATTGGCATATCGCCAGTTGGTTTCGGACTGCGGCTCAACGCCACCCGAACCGCAAAAGACACCGACGCCACCATCTAAAACCTTCAGAGACCGGTACACCTCAATCGTAAAGTCCACGTGGCCCGGCGTATCAATAATATTCAGCCGATGATTCTTCCAAAAAGTCGTGGTTGCAGCAGACTGAATGGTAATGCCCCGCTCCTGCTCTTGATCCATGAAATCGGTGGTTGCCGCGCCATCATGCACTTCACCAATCTTGTGGATTTTCCCAGTAATATTCAGGATTCTTTCTGTGGTCGTGGTTTTGCCCGCATCAACATGGGCAAAGATTCCAATATTTCTGTAAAGGCTTAAGTCTGTCATGGTACTTTCTCTTGCATTAGACGGGCGTGGGGGCGTAAAAACCGCGAGATCTTATCCTTTGCTGGCCTTAGAATCCAGCTTTAGCGATGGTTTTTCATCGGATTGAATAGGAGGGTATTCTACACAACGGACCAATCCCTCGCAGCGCGCTCTAAATCCTGACAATACCAATCAGGTCAATCCCAGGATGGGTCTAAGCCTGATCGCGTTAAGGCCCGACTCAAAGCGGCTATTGGCGCACCTTGATTGGCATTGCGGCCTTTTCGAACCACCGCCGGTTTTATTGAAAGTTGACTGAGCAGACCGCCAGAAACTCGCAACCTACCGCACAACTTCCCGCAGTATTGCCTGCAGACCCCATGGGGTTTGCGCTCGGAGCGCAGGGTCCTTTTCATTCGAGCATAGAACCCTCAACGACGTTTAAGCGCTTAATTTCGACACCACAGCATTTTACCAGCGCAGCATTTGACCAAACACAACATTTAACCAACACAACATTTGACCAACACAACATTTGCCAAGCTCGCGCCACTCGCGCGCTATTCGACCAGCATGACCAGTCCAGACGAGCGCATCATCATGGCTTGAAATCGTCCTATCGAACCCATCGGGGACAAAAATCACTATTATTTGGAAAATATCGACCTGTAAATGTGGTTAAATTAAAAATTTTGGATGTTAAATTATTTTTTTAGAATTTATCGCGATCTTAGTCATTTATTGTGATTTTAAAACCTAAAAAAATTATCAAACCCTATTTTATATAAATTTTATCTTAATTTTAATTATATTTACCTATTTTAATTTATTTTTGTGCTTATTAATTTCTATATGCCCAATAATAAAACAGCGAGTCCCGCCAGCATACCACCTAACACCTTCCAATATGACCCTGCAGCTTGAATGGTTGCTTTCAACCTAAACACCCTTTAGCGTTTACCCCCTCGCACCTCAAAAAGCTGATGTGAATCATGGCCCAAACTTTTCCCGGCATCTTATCCTTCGCATTTTTAGCCGCCCTGCTCGTTCTAGGAACAATCATCCGAGCGAATGTTCGGCTCGCTCAAATCAACCTGGTCCCAGCAAGCTTGATCGGCGGCACACTCGGTTTCGGCCTCATCGCACTTGATCTATTGACGTTCAAGGCTGCCGACTTCACTGCTTTTGCCTTTCATTTTTTTACCCTGAGCTTTATGTCTCTTGTACTAACCAGTCGAGCAAAGCCTGTTTCAGGTGAACAATCTGTTGCGCTCGGCGGTCTATGGTTGTCATTGATCTGGGTAATTTGCCTCGTGCTACAAGCCCTAGTCGGACTCGCGGCCATTAGCGCCTACAACACGATCGCTTCAGAGCCGCTTTCAGGCTTTCTCGGATTAATTGCCACGCATGGCTTTACCCAGGGCCCGGGCCAAGCTTTGGCGCTGGGAGATTTATGGGCCACAGAATATAACATTGAGCATGCCGTAGACTTTGGTCTCATTTACGCAAGCCTTGGCTTTGTCGCCGCTTTTGTTGTCGGTGTTCCAATAGCACGCTGGATGCTCAAAAATAATTTACACAGCGGTACGGTTGGGGCGCTCGATCAGGATTTCGAGCGCGGACTGTACGCTGGGCACGCCGCTCCAACCTCAGGCAAGCTGATCACTCACTCAGCGAATGTTGATTCCTTCGCATTTCACATCGGGTTGCTGGGGTGCGCCTATCTCGCAACCGACCAATACCTGACATTCGTTCACCCGTTTGTGGCCGGCACCCATTTTGAGAACATCTTTAGCTACAACCTTTTTTTCTTTCACGGGCTGATAATCTGCGCCGGCTTGCGCGCGCTCTTGGACCGCCTCAACCTGGGTCAATTTGTAGATGACGATACCCAAAAACGAATCACCGGATCCTCGGTCGATCTTATGGTCACAGCAAGCCTGCTGAGCATCAACTTTGCGCTGTTAACCGAGTTCTGGCAGCCCATCTTATTGGTTGCGATCCTCGTAACCTTGGTGACCGCGGCACTGTGCTTTACCGCAGGATTACGCCTTAAAACATTGGGCGCCGAGCGCGGCCTCACGATTTTCGGTTGCTGTTGCGGCTCAACCGGCAGCGGCATTTTATTACTTCGTATTCTCGATCCCAATCTTGCAAGCTCTGTCGCCAAAGAATTGGCCTTCTTCAATATCGCAATTTTGTTCCTGAGCTTTCATGTCCTTGCCATTATGGCGCCGATCCTGCCCAGTATTCCCGTTGCCTGGATCATCCTGATTTACCTCGCAACCGCTGGGTTAGGCTTAATTCTGGTTCGGTTGCTCGGCTCGAAGATGAATCCAGGTTATTCTCAAAAACCTGAAGCATCCTAATCATGACGCAACCCAACTAAAGCTCAAACCGATCGCCAACACGCGCAATCTTGAATCCTTCGGCAAGCACTGCTCGGGTTGCTTTTGAGCTTGGATCGAGCAAGGGGTTTGTATGGTTCATATGGGTGAACACAACCCTTGAGCGCACAGATCTCGGCAGACTCTGTAACAACGCCATGGATTCTAAAACGGTTGGATGTGGGATCAAATCAATGTCGCGGCCTGGCAATTCATCCCCACTAAAAAACGTTGCATCCAGTAATGCAACATCAACGGTCTTAAGGATCGCGATCAGGTCTTGATCCCACTTTTGCCACTTATCAATATCTGGCAAGTACAAAGCGCGCTTGTTGGGGCCTTCAATCAAATAACCAACGGTTTCACTAAATTCATCCCGATGGGGCACTAACCACGGCGTTACCGTCGCAGGCCCCAGCGAAACCGGCACATTGGCAGTCAGCGCATGAACCACAATATTGTGCGCTGAGACCAATTGACTCCAAGGCCCATTTTGCTCGAGGAACTTCACCATCCTTGGCATCGCATGCACTGGCAACGTCTCAGTGCTGGCTGCCTCTTTGCCAAAATGCACCATTCCCGCATAGTGACCCATATGGGCATGCGTTAACCAAACGCCGTCCAGCTCGCCTAACGTCAAACCAGTTTCTGTCCAGAGCTGATACAACTGGCGCGGCAGGGTCGGCGCGGCATCAAATAGATGAAATCGCCGATCATTAAGCACCAGCGCCAGCATACTGGCGCCGGAGCCTAATTCTGGATCACGCCAAATTGGCAAGCACCGCGGCTCGTAACAATTCACTTGGGGGTAACCGGCATCTTGGGCGACCCCCAATACATGAAGCACCACCTTAGCAGCGGCCGAAGGCGGTTGGGCATGCGCTTGACTCAAAGCCGCCGAACTGACGACAAACAAAACGAGCAGCCGTAGTAAACCATTCATAGACAGATCCTTGTTGACGCGACTGAGCGCCTTGCTAAACGGTATCAACGGGCGTGAGGTAACCAGTGCTCCACCGACACTGCGCCATTATCATAGGCTCGCGTCCTCAAAAACTCGCGTTGATTGTGCAAGGGATTACGTTCGGATAACTTAAACAGAATTTTTGAACAATTAGAAACCCGACATGACCAAAATCATCAACTATGGATCCTGCTGCATCGATCACGTTTTCCAAATTCCGCATTTTGTTCGTGCGGGCGAGACCCTCAGCAGTACGGGCTACGCCATTTTCCCCGGCGGCAAGGGCCTCAATCAATCTATCGCCATCGCCGAAGCAGGTTGCGCGGTCACCCATGTTGGCGCAATCGGCGAGGACGGACGATGGCTTGCCGAGCTTATGACCACACGCGGCGTGAACATCACCCACCTCAGCGTTACCAACACCCCGACAGGTCAAGCGATTTTGCAAATCGATCCGAGCGGTGAAAATGCCATCATCATCTCGGGTGGCGCCAACCTCGCGGTCCACGGGCACCTTATTGAGGCGGCCCTTAACGAAGCTACTGGCGATGAGATCCTTCTCATTCAAAACGAAACAAGCGGCAACGAAATTGCCATCCGCCAAGCCAAAGCAAAGGGCTTGCAAGTTGCGTTCAATATGGCGCCGATGAATGAAAATGCCCTGGCCTTACCTTTAGCGCTGATCGATTATTTTATTATTAACGAGACCGAGGGTGAGGCGTTAACAGGAAAAACCGACCCAACCGAGATTTGTGATGCGGTTTTGGAACAATATCCTCAAAGCGCTGTGGTCCTCACCTTGGGCCAGGCGGGCGTTGTGTTCCGAAGCGCTGAAAGCAATCTAACGCAAGCTGCTTACTCGGTCGACACGATTGACACGACGGGTGCGGGTGACACCTTCACCGGATATTTTCTCGCAACCATTATGAAGACAAAGCGGGTCGAGCTGGCGTTGCAGACGGCTGCCGCGGCGGCGGCGCTTTCGGTAACCCGACCGGGCGCTGCGACCTCAATCCCAACCCGCCAGGAGGTTCATCAATTTCTCTCGGTGCACGCGCCTTAGACTTAACACTGAAACGGTCCTTACATTGAAACGGCCCTTACACTGAAACGTCCCTTATACTGAAACGGCCCTTATAATTAAACCGCCCTTACACTGAACTGCCCTCGGCACGCACGACCCCTGGGTCTGGATCAATGACCCGCAATAAGCCAGCAAACCCTGGCACATCACGGCCTTGCTCAGCCCTCAGCCCCTGTCCAACTCTGCGCCGCATCGACTGCTTCTGCTGGCCAATTTTTCGGCGGCAACGCGGTTGCGCGAATTGAGCTGTTATATAAAAAGCTGGCATCGAAAGGTACGCAGGCACCTTTCATTCCGAATTGCGCGAGCTCTGGCTCATCAGGCATCGGTAAGAACACTTTCATACACATTCCTCGCTTTGACCGAACCATTTAAACCAAATTCATCTGAGTCAACAGGAAGAAATCATGAATATTCAGGGCAGAACCCTGTAGAACCAGTGAAGCCTGCTATAAAATCGTCCGCTGACGCGGAAAGTAGCTCCTGCACACTACCCGCGAGGCTGTGAATGCTTTAACTTTATCAACACCTAGGTGAGGACTACTGATATGGCAAAAAAAATTGTCATCGTCGAAGACGACATCGACCAAAGAAATAATTATATCGATGCGATCAGCAAGAAGGGCTATCAGGTTCGCGGCTTTTCCAGTCGGGCTGAAGCACTGGTCGGCTTCGACAGCGAACTGCCAGATCTCGTCATTTTAGATATCATTCTTGGCGATGAAGTTGATGCCGGATTCGAGATCTGTAGAGACCTTTTAGCTCGGGCCCCGAACCTGCCGGTCATTTTTTTAACTGAGCGCATTGCAGAAATCGACAAAATTAGCGGACTGCGATTGGGCGCCTGGGATTATTTACCAAAACCCATTTCATTGGATTACCTTTCAGAAAAAATCAGCTCCCTGCTTCGAATCCATGAAGCCCGTAATCTTGCGGCGCAAGGCACCGCAGAAGCCAAGATGGTAGGCGATATGTCGATCGATCAAGATGCTTTGCTCGTGTCATGGAAGAATCATCCCATTAACCTGTCGGGCACCGAGTTTCGAATGCTGGCAAAACTCGTTCGAGTACCCGGCCATGCCGTCTCTTACGACACCCTCATGAACGCGACCATGCAGTCCTTAGTGACCAACAATACGATCAATACGCACATGCGGAATATTCGCAAAAAATTCGAAACCATTGATCCCGAGTTCAAGTGCATCAAAAGTGAGTATGGCTTTGGTTACCGGTGGTCGACGCAATAACGAATGGGCACCTTGACCTATAAGGGCCCAAAGCTCGGAACCAAGCTTTTTATTCTGACCAGCTTTATTTTGGTGGTTATCCCCTGGTTCAGCTATCTCTACTTAAGTGAAATGGAAGAAATTCTGATTGATAGCCAAGCCAATGCACAGCTTCTTACAGCAGAGGGCATTTCGACGCTTTTAAACGGCCGATCAGATCTTTTTGATGAGCTACCAATCAGTCCGGATGGCTACGAAAAACTCTACGCACACCCGCTTGAGAAACCGATTCGCATCGATGGCAAGAATTCGGACTGGGAAGATGTCCTAGATTTTAATGTTGGCTTTGGACAAGCACCCTCACTTAACGCCAATGACGCAGCAACGCTAAACCAATTCTACCTTGTGTTGGGCGAACACAAAGGACAGGTCTATGCCTTGGTACAGGTCTTAGACGACCAGATGGTTTACCGTAACAACGATATTCTCAGACTCGATTTATCCGATCACATCCGAGTGACCTACACCGACCAGGCTGGCCAAACACAGCAGCTGGTCATCACGGCAACCGAGGAGGGCATCACAACCGCCTACCGAGTCGACCAAAACTGGCGTTATGCGCTTGATGGGGAAGCCGAAAACCGGGTACCCGGCGTACTTCTGAAGACCCAAAATGGCTATGCTTTAGAGTTCAGGATTCCGCTAGAGCTGTTGGGGCCAACTCGCAACTTTGGTCTTGCCGTCGTCGATGTAGACAACGATTCAACGCGTGCGATCGAGTCCATCACCGGCACCTTACCTTCGGGCGAGCGTGAGGCATTCGGCCTGGTCTTACTCAAGACGCCGGAGGTTTTAAGAATCATTGAGGGCCTTGGTTACTCGGGCGCCAACATTCAGGTGATCGATTCCCAAAGCCGCATTCGAGCCGAGGTCGGCAGCTATCATTCTGATGACACAACGCCAGATGAAGAATCAATCCGTGCAGGCTTTGGACTCACCGCAATCAGCGCTTGGCTACTAGACCCTTTTTACACCCTGGTTGAGCAGACGCTGAGCACAACCCGCATTGGCCAAGAGGACAATATTGTTACAGCAGCGCTGGCTGGTGAGCCAACGGTTGCTTATTTTATTTCACCCCTAGACGGCGAAATTATCGTCGCGGCACACCCGATTATTGACGAAGGTGCGATATTGGGCGTGGTCGTATTGAAACAAACCACCGACCGAATTCTCAATTTACGTCGGGACGCGTTGAAGCGGATCGTCAATTTTTCCGTCATCTCGGTGATTATTTTCGCCGGGATCATCCTGCTTTTTTCTGCGCGCTTAGCGCGCAGAATTCGCAGGCTCGGCAACGAGGCCACGGGTGTAATCGACCGCCATGGTCGACTGACCTCGAGCCGACTGACCTCGGAAACCCACTCGGGCGACGAGCTCGGTGATTTGGCCCGCGGAATTTCGAACATGCTCACAAGACTTCATCAACACAATCAATTTCTCGAGAACATGCCGCGTACGCTTCGACATGAAATCAATAACCCACTCAACACCCTCTCCACGTCACTCGATAACTTAGCGACAGAACAAACACCCGAGGGTCGGCAAAAGTATCTAGACAGCGCGCGCCGCGGCCTCAATCGCATCGGTTTAATCGTTCAGAACCTTGCCGATGCTGCAAACCTTGAAGAAGCGCTTATCGGCGACGACCTTGAATGCATCGACCTCAAACAGCTCTTACAATCCTACGTCAGCAACTGCAAGATGATGCAGCCCAGCCGCATATTCACCCTTAATGTGCCAGAAGAACCCGTGTTTGCCTGGATCTGTGATTATCGTATCGAGCAGCTGCTGGACAAACTCATTGACAATGCACTCGACTTTTCCGAGGTTGGTAGCACCATCTGCGTCGATCTGAAGGCCACGGGTACCGACCTAAGCCTTGACATCACGAACGTCGGCCCGGGCATCCCAGAGAATTTACTCACCAGTATCTTTGATTCAATGGTGACCGCTCGAGCAAACAACCCCGACAACCGATTGCATTTCGGCATCGGCCTTTATGTCGTCCGGGTCATTGCGGACCATCATCAGGGCTCTGTTCACATCAACAATTTGGCGGACCCGACTGGGGTTCGGGTTGGCGTTACCCTCCCTCGCGCTATGCAGCCTGCTCACTAAGCCTTGATGGTTAATTCACAATTTTAAGATTTTGCTGCACGAGCGGATCGACTGCTGCTTGAACTCGCCAATCGGCTTTCGTCGCCGCCGAATGCAGGATCGCGGTAATCGACACGGCAATTTCATGATTGAAGGTTAAGTTAAGCCCCTCACCCGCCTTGGGTAGCAAGGACACGTGAAGCTGATCTTCGGCAATTCGGTAGGTCAGTTTGTAGGCAAGTTGATATTTTTGGGGTGCGCTGACGTCAGGGTCACTGCCAGCGGCAAAGGGCGTTTCAAAATTTGCCCGATCCAGCGCTTGACGCGCTTTATAATCCTGAACATCTTGCCGATCAGAAGCTGACGCAAGCGTTCCCACGTCAGGGTCCGCCGCGGCGAACTGGGCGAGTGCCTTCAACAATAGTTGTAAGTACCGGCGCGTGAGTAAGATGCCGTGGGCTTGGGCTTCATCTGTCCCCACCCGGAGCAATAACCGATCTTCCTCAGCGTCGTATTTTGCTTGGATTTGCCGAATCGAGGCCATATTCAATCGGCTCCTGCCTTTATCAATTTATTTTGATATTCAATTGCACTTTGCGTTTTTTTAAGTACTATATCGAAAAATTTTGATATAGCGAATTGCTCATTCAATCCTCGACCTCCAAAGCCGCCCCTGCGACCATCCTTGCGCTATCGAAAGCTTTTGCAGATCCCTTACGCTTGGATGTTTTGCGTCTGCTCCAAAATAATTCTTTCGGGGTTATGGAACTTTGTCACATTACGGCAACGCCCCAATCAGGCATGAGCCATCACCTGAAAATTCTCACCGGCAGTGGTTTGCTTGAAACCAGGCGAGAGGGCACCTCCATTTTTTACCGTCGCGCGATGTTACCGCAGAATGGCTTCTTGAGCGATCTGACAAGAACCTTCTTAGAGACGCTTGACCAAACGGCCTTATCGCCTGAGTTGATCAAAGCGCGGCAAGAGATCTATGACGACCGCAGTCAACAATCTGCTGAATTTTTTTCACGTTGCGCCGCACAGCTGAAAGAGAACCAAGACCTTGTCGCATCCTTTGAACACTACTCAGGGTGTGTAGGGGACTTGATCGGCAACGAAAACCTCCCGAGCGAAACCCGCGTTATTGAAATCGGCGCCGGCGAAAGCCCTTTGCTTACGAGCCTTTCTCAATCCTTTAAGTCTGTACTGGTTGTCGATAACTCGGACGAAATGCTGAATAAGACGAAAGCAAGAGTACAGCAAGAACAGCTCAAAAACGTTCACTTTATGCTTCAAGATTATGACAGCCTCACACTTGATTTCCCGGCGGACCTTTTGGTTTGCAACATGGTGCTCCATCACTTACCCGCGCCCGCCGCCTTTTTCCAAAAAGCCGCTGGCCTTATCAAACCGAAGGGCAGACTACTCTTGATCGACCTTTGCCCGCACCAGCAAGACTGGACCCGAGACATTTGCGGGGACCTCTGGCTTGGATTCGAGCCTGAGGATCTTGACCTTTGGGCCGCCGCAGCTGGGTTTCAGCGCGGGCAAGGCGCGTTCTTAGGTTTAAAAAATGGTTTTCAACTTCAGCTTCGGATTTTCGCAGCACATTCACTTTAATACCCAACCCTAGGAGTCATCATGACCGATTATAAAGTAGCAGATATCAACCTCGCCGACTTTGGCCGAGCAGAAATTGAGCTGGCCGAAGCAGAGATGCCAGCGCTGATGAAGCTCCGAGCCAAATACCGATCCGAGCAACCCTTAAAAGGCGCCAAAGTCTTGGGCTGTATCCACATGACCATTCAGACCGCCGTGCTCATCGAGACGTTGGTTGATTTGGGTGCAGAGGTGCGCTGGTCGTCTTGCAACATCTTTTCAACCCAAGATCATGCTGCCGCTGCGATCGCTGCTAGCGGTATTGGTGTTTTTGCCTGGAAAGGTCAAACCGAGGAAGAGTTTCTTTGGTGTATCGAGCAAACCATTTTGAAAGACGGCAAGCCTTGGGATGCCAATATGATTTTAGATGATGGCGGCGACCTGACTGAAATGGTACATAACAAATACCCTGAACTCTTATCGGCCATCCATGGCATCACAGAAGAAACCACCACAGGCGTTCACAGACTCCAAGAAATGCTCAAAGCCGGAGAGCTCAAGGTTCCAGCCATCAATGTCAACGACTCAGTGACCAAGTCCAAGAACGATAACAAATACGGTTGTCGGCACAGCTTGAACGACGCGGTCAAGCGCGCGACCGATATGCTCATGGCAGGTAAAAAGGCCTTGGTCATTGGTTATGGTGATGTTGGCAAGGGCTCAGCGCAGAGTCTTCGCCAAGAAGGGATGATTGTGCGTGTTACGGAAATTGACCCGATTTGCGCGATGCAGGCCTGCATGGACGGCTTCGAAGTCGTGTCGCCTTATATCAACGGCATTAACACCGGCAAAAAAGAAGATATCGATCTGCGATTGATGCAAGGCACCGATATGATTGTGACCTGCACCGGCAATGTCAACGTCTGCGATGAGAACTTGTTGGCGACTGTTGCCAATAATGCCGTCGTTTGTAACATCGGACACTTTGATACTGAGATCGACACGCAATTCATGCGCGACAACTGGCGCTGGCAAGAAGTTAAACCACAGGTCCACAAAATTTTTCGCAGTGATGACCCAATGGATTACATTTTGCTGTTGTCCGAGGGCCGCCTGGTCAATCTTGGTAACGCCACCGGTCACCCATCCCGAATTATGGATGGCTCTTTCGCAAACCAAGTTTTAGCGCAGATGTATCTGTTCGAACGCGCGTGGGCGAGTCACGATCCGAAGCAGCGGCAACCGATCACGGTTGAGGTTCTGCCTAAAGCGCTTGATGAAGAAGTCGCGCAATATATGGTGGAAGGTTTTGGCGGAACGATCACCCGGCTGACGCAAAAACAAGCCGACTACATTAACGTGCCCGGGGAAGGCCCTTTTAAATCCGAAGAATACAAGTACTAAGACTTTGTAAAGCCAACAAGCGTTGGCCTTGGACTCGGCGTCTGAAGTCGGAGACAATAGGATCTCGACTTCAGGCACCTTTTCCATGAAACAAGCGCTTTCGGATCTACTCACGCTTTTAGACCTCGAACACATTGAAACCAACCTGTTCCGCGGGGTTAGCCCCGATGAGGGGTGGCAGCGGGTTTATGGCGGCCAGGTTATTGGGCAAGCCCTAGTCGCGGCATCGCGGACCGTCGACGATCCGAGCCGGATCGCGCATTCCTTACATGGCTACTTTTTAAGGCCGGGCGATACCACTTGCCCGATTCTGTATCAAGTTGATCGCATCCGCGATGGCCGAAGTTTTACCACCAGACGCGTCAAAGCCATTCAAAAGGGCCAGGCGATCTT
>Ga0115567_10001852_pt1 | contig 20985 bp, 24 predicted proteins | sample COGITO_mtgs_1204_2_FD_88679 | JGI IMG/M metagenome (GOLD analysis project Ga0115567, IMG submission 88679) | Pelagic marine microbial communities from North Sea - COGITO_mtgs_120412 | ecosystem: Environmental > Aquatic > Marine > Epipelagic | place: Germany:Helgoland, sampling site Kabeltonne... | reverse complement strand
GAAGATTACGAAAACTACCAGCAAATGTTTAACGACAAAGAATCTAGCCAAAGTGACTCTGGAAAATCAGCTGATGATATCGACTTTTTGGGCTTTATTGATGGTGTTCTAGGAGTGGAGTAAATTGAATGCATTTGAACTAGATAAAGAATTAAAAAATAATCTAATCATTTTAAAATCACATACAAAATCTATAGCTCAAACTATGTTTTCTTATATCGATAAGGACAGAGAAAGACTCACTGAGTTTCTCCCATGGGTTAAACATACAAGGTCAGTATCTGATAGCGAGAGCTATATAGAGTTTTGCGCGCAAAACTGGATCCAAAAAAAGAGATTCGACTACGGGATCTATAAAGCCTCAACAAATGAATACGTTGGAAATATAGGGGTTCACACCATTGAATGGGATTACAACTCTTGTGAGCTTGGTTACTGGATACTAGGAAAGCATGAAGGTAGTGGGCTAGTATCTGAATCCATAAAGTTACTAGAGGCCTATCTATTTAAAAATGGTTTCAATAGAGTTCAAATTAAATGCTCTGATCTAAATGCAAAGTCCAGCGCAGTCCCAAAAAGATGTGGGTATCACTTTGAAGGAACACTAAGACAAGACTGCATTGAAAATGGAGTCTATCGAAACACTCAAGTTTACTCAAAACTAGCACTAGACTAAATTCTCAACTTACCTTACAATTTTATTATATTAAATTTTTTTAGGAGTCACGGTGGATTCATCTTTTATTCAAAGTTTGTTTAGCTTTATAACAAATAATATCTTCGCTATCATTTTCATTTTTGCAGCAGTTGAAATTTTCTTAATTGTCATGATTTCGCTTTTAACTAAAAAACATGAAACAGTTTTATCTGATGTTTGTGATAACTTAATGAAAGGTTTTACAGATGCGCCAGATAAAGACTCAGATCAAACTGTAAATGAAAGAATTCAATCAGCTCTAGATTTTATCAGAAGAAAAGTTATTCACGACCCGGCCCTAAAGTACGAATTTGCAAAGAACGCCAAGAACATATCTAAGCGTCCACTCTATACAAGACATTATAAGATTGAAACTTACACTTCAGTTATGAGTACATTAGTTCAAGTGTTTCCACTTCTTGGTATTCTAGGAACAATTTTGGCCATCGCTCAGACAGCAGGTGGTGGAAAAGTTGATGTTTCTGCACTATCGAACGCATTTGTATTGGCCATGGATACAACTATTTTAGGTATTGGTTTCTCAGTAATTTTTATGCTTGCTGAGTCTATTCTTTGGCCAAAGGTTGAAAGAGTAATCCATGAGAGCTCAAACTTTAAACAAATAGTAACTGATGTGAGCACTTCATCTAATGGATAGGCAATTTAAGCGCACTAGAAAAGGTGCAGTTCAACTTACCTCATTACTAGATCTTCTATTTGTTATGATCTTTGTTTCTTTACTACAACAAAAAGAAGTAACAAAAACGCCACCGCCAGTGGCCAAAGCGAAGCCGAAAGTAACTAAGCCCAAGCCTAAACCAGTTGAAAAAACTGTTTACAGTATAAGCGCCATATTTAATTTTTATAGTGTATCTGGACAGCAATATACTGGTAAATACCTTATGGAAGGTCTCTATAATAAGAAATCTGGAAGAATCAATCTAGGTTCAGTTAAGTGGATAGATAAGCCCAAATTAGATATAGGAATGGTTCCTCTTTATGGAAAGGTTTCAGATGAAAAAGACTCTTTTACAGGAAGAGTAGAATTTTCGGGTTGTAAGGCCTTTAATCTTAAGCGAGTAAGTATAGAAAAAGGATCTCCAATTGCAGGTAATTGGAAGGGGACTTACACATGCGCTCAAGGCTCTACTGGACTCACCCTCACTATCAAGTAAAAATCACAGGCCTCATTGGTTTAAGTTGAATTTTATTGTAAAAAGACCTTAATTTAGGGGATATTTATGATGAAGTTTATACTGTTATCGCTGCTTTGTTTTGGAGCATTTGCAAATGTTTTAATCAGCGAATCCAAAGGCATCTATACTGCAAAGATCAATGGAGATTATGAAGTAAGAAGTTTCCTTAAAGCATTAAGGCAAAGAACTTGGTCCGCTTATGATCAAAGCCTCGTCATTGATTGCAACTCAACTGATCAATGCTTCGTCATTATTGATGCAACGAAAGGAAATTACGCTTCATATGTCGAAGTAAATAGAGATGAAGTTAAGCTTGTGCTTTCAAGAAACAATTATATTTATGAGTTTTATAATGAATTAAACCTTGAAGAGTACACTTCCTTTTTTGGACATACAAAAAAAAGATATAGAACTAGTGATAGAGTAGTGGATCTAATTGCATCTAAAGCCGGTTATAGTGGAAGTGGGTACTCACTGTCAGTAAGGTTTAACTTATAATGTTTAAATTAGTTGCCCTATTAGTATTTATAAGCAAATTATCCTTTGCGACTACTATTTTTGACGGTGAACTCATCGTCGTTCATCCATCAAAACATTATCATACAAATCCAGATACAATTATTGCGACAAATAAGCTCATTCAAAAATTTGATAGATCTGTAATGCTTTATCAGTATGATCCTTCAGATGATCCATTATGGTATGCTGATTTAAACCTTAAAAATCAAGTTTATGTCTATTCAAGAAGCGGGGAGAATAAGCTCGCCCTATCAGCGAAATCTTCTTCCATTGAAGTGACAATGGCCGGAGGATACCTAACTTCTTGCTTAGGCCGAGCGATAGCAGATGTTATGGCCACATTTTTAAAGTCAAAAAATCTTAAGACCTTAAAAATAAATCTAGAATCCTCCGCTATTTTCACAGGTCATTTGGAACAAAATCAATCCCTTGTGCCTAATACTCCATATGCAGAATCAATCCTAGATGATTCAGTTGATGGCCTAAGTTTCTCTGAAGTACTGTCTGTACTTAACGGTGATAATAAAGCGTATTTTGCTGAATTATTAGAAATAGGATTTATCAAAAATGCACCGATGATGATTCAATTTGACTACAACTATAAGATTAATGTGAAGCTAGCTGGTAAGTTAATTTTAACTGATACTTACACATATCAAGGTGTTAAAGATTCTAAGAATATCATAATCGAATTCACTCTATAAAATTTATAAGCACCAATATTTAGGTTTAAATACTGTGTTATCTTTGCTCATAAATAATCAGGAGATTTTATGTATAAGTCACTAAGTATTTTATTATTAATCGTTAGCTTTTCAAGTCATGCCGGCCTATGGTGCTCATTAAGTAATGGTGATACACCAACTCAAGCAGCAGCGAACAACAATACTCCTTATCAAACAGTTCAAATTGATCAAATGAATGAGGATACAATTCAGATCGATATTGTAGATATTTATGGAAATGGTCAAAACAGCCGTGTTATTCAGGGTAAAAGCATGAACCCTGAGGCCAATACTGTAAACGGTGTCATAACTGGTAAATATAATATATTTCACTCTGATGAAACTGCAGCGATAACTGTAGATAAAAATGGATCAATTAAACTTAAACTAAGTAGCTATAATTTTTCTTACGACTGTGAAACTCTCGATTAATAAGACTCTAATTCTAATGTCACTCTTACTTAGTACCTCTGCTTTTGGACAAAAAATCATTGCTCACAGAGGTGCATCGTACAGCGCTCCAGAAAATACAATTGCTGCAATCAAAGCAGCAAAAGATCAAAATGCAAAATATATAGAAGTTGATGTTCATCTCTCAAGAGATGGAGAAATTATAGTCATTCATGATTCAAGCGTTGATAGAAACAAATGGCTCAGGTAAAGTTTACGAACTTACTACTAAAGAGATAAAAACTTTAGATGCAGGAAGTTGGTTCTCTGAAGATTTTAGTGGGGAAAAAGTACCAACGTTAAAAGAAGTTCTTCAAGAGATATCACCAGGCTTCAAGCTTATAATTGAGCTCAAATACGGAACTAATAAATATCCACAAATTGAAGAAAAGACTATCAAGCTTATCGAGGAATTTAAGCTTGAGAATCAAGTAATCTTAAAGGCATTTAGCACAGAAATTCTAGATCGCTTTGAAATACTAGCGCCAGATATCCCCAGATTATATACAATTTTTGGTTCTTGGGGCTTTATAACGATAGATAACTTTATTCGATTCAGAAGCGCAACTGACATCAAGAATGTTGATTATTATCAAGCTCACAAATACTTCATTACGCAGTCATTAGTTAATAATATCCACGCAGCTGGGAAAAAAGTCATCGCTTGGGGAGTTAAGCCAAAGGATTCAGAAGCTATGGTGAAACTAGGAGTTGATCTAGTTGAGGTTGATTGGCCAAGGGGGTATAAAGATAATTAATGCACTGCACGATAATAACCATTATCGTGCAAAATGACCATTGCCTTCAATGCCACTAATACTTTGCAAATAATACAATATTCTTAATACTTTTGCTGTAGAATCTCTATATAAGCCCTATTTTCGGAATTGAGTTATACTCATTTCAACTTGAACATGGAGAGATTTTGAAGATTCTTTTTATCCTATTAATTGCGGTTATCTTTTCATCTTGTGAAAGTATCAACTTGTTATCAGGAAATAAAAAAGAAAAAGTCTTTCCAAAGAATATATTACTCAATGACACTTTTATTGAATCCTCAACTTACCAGCTAATTGATGGCCTTGCTAAAGATAAGTATGGCAATGTCATTGTTACTGGCCAAGTTGATGGCACGCTAAAGTCTGGATTCGTAACTGGAGCCAAAGACGTATTCATAAACAAAATGGCGCAAGATGGATCTTTAATATGGTCAGTTATTTTAAACGATAATTACCCTCAAATTAATGACTCAAGCTCCAACGAAACGGCTCGATCTGTCTATATAGATAACGCTAGTAACTCAATTTATGTGGCCGGAGCCACTGATGGCAATTTCGTAGAAAATGCTCTGGGCGCAGATATATATGTGGCAAAATTAAATTTTTCAGGAGATTTAATCTGGTTAAAGCACTTTGGAGAAGACACGCAGGATGATCAAAGGACTGTCTTGTCAAATCCTTCTCTTGATTGGTCGGGGGACGAACTAGTTGCATATATGAAGCTATCCGATGCAGGTAGGCTATACATATCATTCCAAACAACAAGTAGCATGTTTGACATTAATACAACTTTTGGAACTAAAGACATTGGAATTGTAGAGCTCGATATATCCAGTGGAAATATTATAAAAGGATTTCAGTTAGGCCAGGATGAGTCCATCCCCTTTTCTGCAAACACTGATGGAATTGAATCTAATACATCTAACAACTTTGACTTTGATGGAACAAAAATGGTGATTCCATTCTCAACGTCCGGAGACTTAGCTCAAACTTCTGCTGGAGGTTACGACGGTGCCTATATCGTTCTAGACAGTGATCTAAACCTAGAACTAATTAAGCAAATGGGAACAGCTGATTATAATTCTTGGGCCATCGCTAGTGGTTACTCTGACGGAGACTTAAGTGGATCGGAAGTATTTAGAAATGTAACTGTAACAGCACCAGGTGAGTACTTAATCTATGGGAAAACAGGAGCCGGTTCAAATGTAGCAGAACCTAGCTCTGGTAGCTTAGATATTCTTTTTGCCAAATTTGTGTCAAATAATCTAGTAGAGCTAAAGCAATATGGACAACTAACTCTGCCCTTGGCAGATGGCTCAGAGCAACCAAGAGACTGTACTAGAGCTTCAGGTGTCATATACTGCGCGCTTCATACTCAGGCAGATATCTTTAACTCTGGTGGTTCTGGTTTATACAGGCCGGCCATTATTAAGGTTGATTTTGATGGAAATCTTCTAGATGGTTATAGAGTAACTGATAGTGACTCATTGAGCTTAGGGTACTCTATTTCTGACGCCATGTTAGTTAATGAGAAGTCTTTTATTGTTGATGATGGCTCAATACTATTTTCAGGAAAAACATATCCTGTCTACACCTCTACTTATATTTTCAAGATTGATGAATTTTAAAGTTAGGCTCTCTTTTTTCCTTAAAAGCTAAGACTGCTTCTTTAAAATCAGATCCATTGAGCAACTTATGAAAAGCGGCGCCTTCATCTTCAATCTGCTTTCTAATCCTATCTGAATCCGACTGCTTTAATAAGCGCTTTGTCTCCATTAGAGAGTTTTGAGGTTTTTGCGATAACCTTAAAGCTTCTTTAAGAGCGTAAGCATTTACTTCTTCAGGTGAAAGTATTTCAATAACTAGTCCAAGCTCCCGGGCCTCACTAGAATTAAACGTATCACCAAACAAAAGAAGTTTTGAAGCTCTTTGATGACCCATAAGCCTTGGAAGTAAGAGCGCAGATCCGGCTTCGGGACACAGGCCTAAATTGACAAAAGGAAGTGAAAACTTTGCACTAGAACTAGCATAAACTAGATCGCAGTGAAGGAGCATCGTTGTTCCAATTCCAATAGCTGGCCCACTGACGGCCGCAATTAGTGGCTTTGGGAACTCACTTATTGCAAAAAGAAACTTCCAAACTGGGGCTTCTTTACTTTGGGGAGGATTCTTCATGAAATCATCTAAATCATTTCCGGCCGAAAAAATATCTGCCTGTCCTTGGAAGAGAACAACTTGGACTGAGTCATCATCAACTGCTGCATTTAAACTCTCTGCAAGTATGCGGTACATTTGCGAGGTGATAGAATTTTTTTTATTAGAGCGATTAAAACTGAGCGTTAAAACTCCCTTATCTAAACTCTTTTGAATATCATCCAAATCCAGGCTCCTTGCTATGAAGTTTTAGAAAGTAAAACTTACTGGTTCGACTGCAATAATAACGAGCTTATACTTACCTTCAAATTGACTCTCAAGCTCTGAGTTAACAATTTTGAATCGCTTGGTAATAAGTTCATCTTCGATTTCACCAGCTCTAGTCATAGTTAAATTTTCATAAGTAATCACATAAGCAACATTTCTAGGATCAATCTCGTAGTCTTTATAAAGATCAAAGTCCAAAGGCTCTTTAATCATCATCGACTACTTTATAGTCTGCTTCGAACGTATCTTCATTGGAGTACATTCTTTTGGATGGTTTTTTAGGTTCGTTTACTTCTTCTTTTTTGCCAGAAAAAAGATGTTTGAGCCACGCTCGAACGATTATAAAAATACCTATATATAGTAATGCCTTAGCTATCATAGCTCTTTTTATACCAATAAAATCAAAGAATGTTAAATACTAAGAAGTTGTCTATATATCGACTCTATATAGTTATCCTGAGTCTTATGCTTGTAGAACTGCAGCTGTTTTTTGAAATATTGCGTATCTTTAAAGCGTGAGAATTCAGAGTTAATTGTGAGATTTCCTTGATAGTTTACACGCTTTTGGCACTTGAAAATCTCATAAACTTTACCGCTATCTAGAACCATGTGATCTTTAACTCGTGTAATTTTAAGCTCATCAAGTAGTTTGTAAGTAAGGTGCTGATTTGAGTGAACACAGACTATGAGCTCATGACAATTATCAAGCATTGGGTGAATATGTGTTAAAAACTCACAAAATAATCTAGACCCAACTCCAGCGAGTATTATAGTTGAGTTGGGCTCAAGTTCTTTAATATCAAGAATAGAAGAAGTTTTGATAGAAAACCTAGAATCATCAAATTTTTGGCCAAGTCTTTTATTCAGCGCTCTAGTGATATCTTCAACTTGATCTACGAATGAAACAAATCGATTATCTAGAAGGGATAACTCCCCTATAAGTCCATGATCACAACATAAATCATAAACAAACTCTTTAGTGACTAGAGAGTTAATATACTCAATTCTTTTAGAAAACATTTAAAGACTATAGAAAATTATCGTAAGTTTGACCATATTTGAGATCATTGATTTCTGTAAAATACTTTCTTACAAAGTATTGCCCAGCTCGAATTGTCTCAATAAAACCATAGGTTTCAAGTTTTTTAACAGTCTGAAGAAAAAGTTCCATCGTTAAATCTAACTTAGTACATACAGCTTGATGTGAAAGCATAGGCGCAATACCGTGTTTAACATGCAGGTTAGGCTTGCACCAAGTAACTCTATACAAAAACATCAAGACCAAAGTCTCAGCTCTTGTTAACTTGTATTCTACTAAAATTTCATCAAAGAAAAGGTCTGGAATCTTACTATTTGTCGGCGCCTGAATCTTACTCTCTGGATCTTTTGAGTCAGCATGAACTATTTTCCGATTATGCGAGGACAGAATAACTTGTATATCTTCCATAATAAAAGCCTCCGAAGTTTATTCCCCACTTATAATTATAAAAGATATATCAAAAAAATCAAGTGTTTTTATTTAGGGAAGCAAATGCTCCCCTAATACCCGAGTGTTCTAGATGTCCTCTTGAAGGCTCATTGCAGCACCGTGCCTCATGATATTGATGGCAAAACTCTTAGCATGAGTGTATTTGAAAAGGTAGAGATAGAAATCATCCTTATAGTCTGAGTAGTTAAATACTTTTTTGAGCTCATGATCACTAGTATCAATGAAGCCTTTGGCATGTTTATTTAGCTCTCGATCATCACCAACAATAAAGTCGTAATGACTGTAATCACTATCAATAAATGTACTAAGAGTTGGCACCTCTACAAAAGCAAACTTTTCAAAGAAGTCATAATCTCTTTTTTGAACAAAATTATGTTCCGTTGAATAAATAGAAATAAAGTTACCTGCTAAAATACACATAACAATTTCAATTTTATCTCTAAGCATTAGTGGCCTATCAACAATAAAAAGCCCGCGTCCAATTTCTTTCTTTCTGGAATCAAAACTGATTTGGCCAGGGATCTGTCTATTTAAGAAGCTAAAGTTCATAACTCTTAAATATTTATAAAATGATTTTAGTAAATCGTGTGGCTCAACTTTATTAAAGTCTACAAAAGAATAAAGATACTCTTTACTACCAGCTTTAGGCCCTGTTCCTGACATTTTAAAACCACCAAATGGCTCAATGGCAACCCTAGCACCGGTGTTAGATCTATTAACATACAAGTTTCCAGCATCCATATACTGCATTAAATATTCATAATCATCAGTAGACTGAGAAAAAATTCCACCTGTAAGCGCATACTCAGTTGAGTTAAAAATATCTACTGCCTGCTCGATATCATCAAATCCTATAACGTGAATAACAGGAGCAAAGAATTCTTTTTGGGCCATACTTTCTTTTTGAATACTTCGACTTGCTGGAAGCTCTATAATCGTTGGTCCAATTAATGATTCATGATCACTCTCAGTGGATCGATCTAGAAGTATTTTACCACCAAAAGCTTTAACTTCTTCTTTGGCGTCACTAATTCTTTTAAGAGTTAGTTCTTTTTCATCCTTACCTATTAATGGATTTATATAAGTAGATAGATCAAGAGATGTACCAATTTTTACATCTTTAGCGGCTTCGATAAATCTAGCAAGAAATGCATCTTTAATTTTGTTATCTACGATAATTCTACTTGCAGCACTACACTTTTGACCAGCATGAGCAAAACAAGAGTACATTACTTCCGATACGGTCTCATCAAGTTCGGCATTGTTAGTAACAATAATAGCATTTTTCCCACCCATCTCAGTGATAACAGTTGGGACTTTTTGAGTTATTCTTGGCTTAAAGCTTTTGTAAATTTGTACACCAACAGCTTTTGAGCCTGTAAAAACAATACCATCAATGTCTTCATGGGTAGTTAAAAGCTTCCCTATCTCACCATCACCAACAGTTATTTGATAATCAGCTCCAGAGATACCGCATTTCATAGCAAGATCATAAAACTCTTTTACAATAAGTGGAGTTTTCTCTGAAGGTTTAATAATAACTTTATTTCCAGTTGCTAGAGCAGCAACAGACATCCCAACCGGAATGGCCAACGGAAAGTTCCAAGGAGCTATAACAGCAAAAATTCCCTTTGGGGTATAGTTTGCATCTCTTTTGATACTTACAGCTTCTTTTGTATAAAAATTAATAAAGTCTATTGCTTCATCTACATCGGCTAATGCTTCTTCAATTGTTTTATTAGCTTCCTTCATAATAAGCGCAGTAAAATAATCTCTTCTATAAAGAAGCTCGTTAGATAAATGAAGAAGTGTTTTAAGTCTAAGACTTGTATTTTTCCCCCAGTCAGTAGACTCTTTTAAATTTTCAATTTTAGAGTTTACTACTTCAGTTGTATCGTACTCAACGCCATCAAGCTCTTTTGTTTTGTAATCCTCGATTAAACCTTTAAGATTTTCAATCTTCTCATCTTTATAAACTTCCGATGGATAGATGTTTTTAAACGATTGTTCGAACTTATAAAGTGAGTTGGAATATACGTATGTAATTTCGTGTATCTTATCCTTAACTTCATCAAATAAATGGTTGTAACTTATCTCACCTTTGTGTGACCTCATAATAGTTAAGATACCTACTTGAGATGAATTTTCCATGATTCTTCTAACTAAGTACGCCATACCTACTAGTAAGTCTCCAACTGGAATATAGTTTCTTGTTGGATAGCCCATTTGGCTTAAACCATTAGAGAGGGCCTCATAAGTCATGTGCAAGCATTGATGCTCGATAACTGGAGCATCCTTAAAGTAAAGCTCTCTTAAAGCCTCAGCAAAGCTGTGGTCTAAAATATTATGAGAAGCAACAGCTAGATTTAAATGCTCATGATTTTTAAGCATTATGTAGCACATCTGTCTAAAGTTTAAGTCAGTCTCTTCTTTATTTAAGAACTGGAATGACTCAAGGTTGTGAGCTTTAGTTTCAACTGTCTCAGCATCCCAATAAGCACCCTTAACAAGTCTTATGGGCATTCTTATGCCTCTTTTCTTAGCGAGTTCGAGCACATCATTCAAATGATGAATTGAATCTTTTAAATAAGCCTGAACAACGATACCTGTATATTTAAAATCTTTTATATCATCGTCGGTAAGAAGCATTTTCTCAAAAACATCAAAAACAATATCTCTAAAGTGGTAGTGTTCAGCATCTACATTTATAAAGACATTACACTCTTTGGCCTTCATTAGAATTTTTTTAAGCCTAACAGATACTTCTGCATAAACGGCATCAAAAGCGTATGGCCTAAAGTCATTACTAAGAGCACTCACCTTTATAGATACATGCTCTTCATTTACTCCAGAGGCGTTAAAGTTTGGTGTGTCAGTTCTTAAGCCTTCAATCAGCTCAATCACTTTATTCATATAGTGATCGGCCTCAGCATTTGATACAACAAGTTCTCCAAGTTGATCTATAGTAAAGTCACGGCCAGATTTCTTAAGTCCCTTTAAAGCAGACTTAGCATCCTTTATATTTGTTCCCGCAATAAATCTTGTCGCTAAAATAGAGACAGCTTTTCGTATAAAATATGCAAGTGTGGCCGCAGGAAGAATTGAACAAATGAACTTAACAATATTAATTAAGAGAATATAGTATTTTGGTAAAGCTAGGTTTTCATTATCTTCTTCATTTTCAAGAACTTTAGAGTCCTCTTTAAGTCTTCTGAGTGTTTCATCAAAAACTCTTTTTATCTCTGGGCCTTTATCGTGGTCTAGGTTTGGAAGAATCGCTAGAAACTTTAGAACGTGAATTCTTATTAGAGAATATTTAGCTGTAAGATCAAGGGCAAAGTTCGACATTTTCTCAAAAATAGATTCACTATACTTAGAGGTTTCAGTCTTTAACTCATTCGCAATTTTGATAGTTTTATCGCCAAGTTCAGAGAACTTATCTTCATTAAATAGAGGTAAATCGTTAATAATAGAATTGTAATATACGAAACTTGGAGAGTTACTCAAAGGAGTGTATTCAATCTCTTTAATGTAATCGTCTATATCTGTAACAGATTCAATTAATAGTTTTTCAAAAAAAAGATTCTTTGAATAAAAATTTACAATCTTGTTACCTGGATCAACAAGTAGAAGGTATTGAACATTTTTAATTTCAATCATCCATCTAAAAGTTTTCTCTTCTTTGGCCAACGCAATGAATCTAAAGACTTCATCTAACTCATCTAAAGAGTCTTTAATATGCTCATAAAAGTTATTAAAGGTCTTAATAACCCAGTCTTTATGTTCGTATGTTGTAATTTTAAAGCTCACATTTACCTCTTTTTTTAATAGGCTATTATTAAACATATATTAAGTTTTAGCAAAAACGAAAGTTGACTGTTTTTATCATGCAAAATAGTATTAGTTTATGAAAATCTTACTGACATTAATATTTTGTTCTCTTTATGCCTTTGGACAAAATGTATACACAATGAAAGATCTGAGAATTCTCTACAAACAAAATGATTACAAGGAGTACTTTGATCACGCCAAAGATGTTATCCCAAGCGCTAGAGATAGCGAGTGGCAAGAGATGACCTCCAAGCTTGGAATCAAATACCTAGAAACACTTTCAAAAAAACAGACACCTCTATCCGCTAAAGAGCAGACTTTAATAGATAAAATATCAAAGTGGACTATTTTTAAAGACGATGAAACTTTTAATAATGCTAAAAGACCAATTCTTATTGGGGTCATCAATAAATGTCTAAGTCTAAAAAATTCCAACAATTGCTTGTCCATGGCGAAACAAACATTTATCAAAGATTCAGACCCAGCTTTTGGGATTAAGATTTTAAAAACACTAAATCTAAATAGAAATATTGAATACAGCGCCAAAGATCTGCAAGTTTTCATACTTCCAATGCTAAGTAGTAATATATGCTCATTCTATATTAAGAAAGAACCCTTAAAATCGACAGTTGATACATTATTTGAATCCGATACAAGCTTCTTTGCAAAGAATGAAATTGAAAAAGATTGCAAAGGGATTCTTGTAAAAGAACTCAAGGCCAAGCTCTACACAACAAAATCTAATCTTGTAAGAAAAAATATCAAATTCACTCTAAGAAAGTGGGGAAAAATTCATAGTAATGATATCTACTTTTATAATATGGCCCAATTCTTAAGTGACTATAAGTTTTCAAAAGAAGTTCTCTTTACCAAATGGAAAACATTTAAAACTCTGGGCAAGGACTTAAGAATTAGAAATATTATACTAGATAGACTATTTAAGATCAGACCCTTATACGGAAAGATCTTATATAATGAGTCAACTGAGGCCCGTGCCATCATAAGTGCTATTGAAAGGTATACTCCTGAATATTTTAGTAAATATGCATCACTTTGCTTAGACTACTACACTGGAAAAGAACAAGCTCCCTCCGGCGATTGTCATCAGCTATTTAAAAGAAATACTCAGCTATCTTTATTTAGTAAGGAGAAAAGTGATAAGTACAAAACGATAATGAACTCTTGGAATAAAAAAATTAATAAAGCTTCAGAATAAAAAAAGGCGATCTAATATAGATCGCCCTCTTTATAAATTAAAATCTCTTTTAAATTATGATAAATGCTTAGAAACTAACTTAGTCATCTCAAACATTGAAACTTCTTTCTTTCCACCAAAAACAGGCTTTAAGTTTTCATCAGCGATGATGTTTCTTTTGTTCTTAGGGTTTTGAAGATTGTGCTTCTTGATGTAAACCCAAAGCTTCTTAACAACTTCAGTTCTTGGAAGTGGCTTGTCACCAACAACTTTAGCTAGATCAGCTGAAGGAGTTAAAGGCTTCATAAAAGCCGGGTTTGGCTTTCTTGCTACTTTTTTCTTAGTTGCTTTTTTAGCTACTTTTTTCTTAGTCGCTTTTTTAGCTACTTTTTTCTTAGTTGCTTTCTTAGCTACTTTTTTCTTAGTTGCTTTTTTAGCTACTTTTTTCTTAGTTGCTTTCTTAGCTACTTTTTTCTTAGTTGCTTTTTTAGCTACTTTTTTCTTAGTCGCTTTTTTAGCTACTTTTTTCTTAGTCGCTTTCTTAGCTACTTTTTTCTTTGTAGCTTTTTTAGCTACTTTCTTTGCTTTTTTAGCTACTTTTTTTGTAGCTTTTTTTGCTTTCTTAGCTACTTTTTTTGTAGTTTTCTTTGCTTTTTTAGCTACTTTCTTTGTTACTTTTTTCGCTTTCTTAGCTACTTTTTTTGCCTTCTTTTTTACGGCCATAAATTCCTCCCGACAGAATTATATTTTCTTTTCCCACTCTATGATCTCATTATTCTTACCATATTTATTGCCCGTTTTAGTATAATGATGTCTCTCATTAAGAGAAATCATCCTAAAATTATCAAATGGACAATAATTTATAACACTATTTAATTTTCGCTCATAAGCTAGATCTTCAAAGTAATCTTTGATCATATGTGAAAACCCATTACCCTGGAAATCAACTCCGATAGAAGTATTTCTTGTATGCAATGAACTCTCTTCTTGCTTTATGAATAAAGCAGCAACAGTATCACTTTTGAAATCCGCAGTATAAAGGTCCCAGCCATTGGCAATATACTTCTTTAAGTTCTCGTAAGTCCAGCTTAAGTCTTCATCAGAGAAGGCCTTAACGTTAAACTCATGGATCCTTCTAATGTCTTTGTCTGATTTAATTTGTTTAAATTCTAAATTCTTTTCGCTCATATTTTAATTCCTATTTAAAGATTTTAGAGTATTTGATGATCTAAATCAAATAAATTTGTATGGCCTCTTAGGCATTAAAATCTATTCGTGATAAGTTGACTAAAAATGAAGTAATACCTATGCAAATAATGGCTTTTATGACAATTTGCTAACAAAAATACAGTAATCAAAAAATTATGAATTTTATAAAAAAATACTATAAAAAATTAGAAAAAACTGTCTCTTCCTTAAAGTTTGCAGTTGTCATTATATCCTTGCTCGCTCTTGCCTCTGTATACGGGACATTTGCTGAAAGTTATCATGGCACAGAGTACGCTAGTAGAGTCATCTATAAGTCTTGGTGGTTCATGGCCATTCAATTCTTTATGTTTCTAAGCATCCTTGTCTCTACCATAGTGAGATTGCCACCAAAAAAGCGTCTATATGGCTTTTATACTATCCACGCAGGACTTATAATCATCTTCATAGGCTCAGTAGTTACTTATATTAATGGCGTAGATGGAAGCATTGAGCTGCTACCTAATAAGCCCACCAATAAAATCCGCCTAAATGAAGATGTATTAAAAATTCAGTTTGAGAAACAAAAAAAGGCATTAACTTATAACCTGCCTCAAACGGGAAGTGAAACGAAACTAGACTCTGACTACTTGGGAATAAAGCTTAAAAGGTATCTTCCATTCTCTAAAACAAAACTTAGCTGGGAGAAATCCAACCCCGAAGATGGTAGCTCCGGTAAGTATCTACTCTATAATGAGAACTTTGATGAAACTCTTATACTCTCCCTAAATCCGGTCTCAGACTATAAATCTCTTGAAAAACTTGGACTTCTAAATGTTCATTATATGCCCGAGCATCTCTATGACTGCTTCCTTAAGGATTCAAAGTCAGGCTACTTGTTTTGGAATCTTAAAGATAATAGCTGCTTTAGCGCCGAAGAGAAGAAACTTAAAGTTCAGATGACAGATAATCAAACTAAATTCATTCAATTTAAAGAGGATGGTAGGATGCTCAGGTTTTTCCCCGACTTCTCACCGATTGCCTTAAAGGATGACCTAACTAAAGATGATACTGTCCCATATAGGGCCTTTAGTAGAAGTCTATTTAAGAATAAGCCTCATCTGTTTATTTTTGGTGATCGCGTTACATTTTACAGAAAAGGACTCTCCAAGTGGAGTGGCAGAGCATTCAAAGAAGATAAAGCAATATCATTGCCTTGGATGAACTTTAAGATCATCAAAGAGAAATACACTCAAAATGAATACCCTATTCAGACTCCATTTTTCACAAAGCCCACTCAAATAAATAATGAGCTCATCGATGGCAACGTCAGGGCAATCGAACTTGAATTTAACGGCGAGAGCTTTTGGGTTAGAAGCGATGCTCCACTATCAATAACAAACACTAAAGAGACCATAAACTTTGTGATCACTCAAAAAGCTATCAACCTGCCTTATGAGATAACGCTTAAGAATTTTGTTATGAAAATGGATCCAGGAACAACAAAACCAGCAAGCTATGAGAGTTTTGTGAGCCTTCTAGATGGCAGAAACACCAATGGCGCGAGCAAACATCACGTCTACATGAATAATCCTCTAAAGTATGATGATTTTACCTTCTATCAGTCCTCATACTTTGAAATTGACAAGGATAGCTATGGGAGTGTTTTCAGTGTAAATCTAGATCCAGGAAGACCTATAAAGTACTTTGGATGCATCCTACTTATTTTTGGTAGTATTTGGCATTATATAATTAGACGTAAAAAAAAGAAGGCCCACGTATGAAATTTTTGATCCTACTCCTTTTAAGCTTGAATATTTTCGCTCAAGATTGCTCTGATCCACAACTTAAATCAATACCAGCTCTGCACGAAGGAAGAGTTAAAACTCTTCTCGTTATGGCCAGAGAAACAGTTCACACCCTAACTAATAAGCACAGCTATGAAGGTATGAGCGCCATTGAACTTTTCTGTAAGCTCAATGATAACTTTAAAAGATTCGATCTTTTTATTCCAGTTGAACACACTGATCTTAAAGACTTTTTAGGAGTTAAAGAGTCTAGAATTAATATAAACGATGCTATTTTAAAACAAGAGCAAATAAAAGTTGAAATCATCAAGCAAAAAGACAACTCTTCATATAAGAAAGCTCTCAATAAGCTTTGGTTCAGAATGGACAAGTTTCTAAAGCTCAAAGATGGCCAAATATGGCTTATTCCAGTGAAAGTGAAAGATGACTTCTCATGGCATACTTACAAAGATATGTACGCCAATAATCAAAACCCAGAAGAAGATATACTCAATAGAGCCGCTATATACGATAAAACCTCTGATACTGACTATAAGCTTGAGAACCAAATCATTAAGTTTCATATTTTCTCTGTAGCGATGCTTTTATGTATCCTGGCAATTATTTTTGTAGTGGTTATAAAAAATAAAAAAGTTGGGATAACAATCGCATTAGTGTCTGTACTTATTCAAATATCAGGTATTACACTGAGAGTGCTCATCTCTGGCAGAGGCCCAGTGACCAATATGTATGAAACTGTTATGTTCTCAGGACTTGGGGCACTAATTATTGGTCTTATTATCTTCTTATTCAAAAGAGATATGATTTATATCCTCGCAGGCCTTGGCTACAATATACTTTGTCTCTTTATGATGAAGTTCTCTGGGGGAATGCTCACTGAGAATATCTCTCCGCTTGTACCAGTTTTAAGAGATAATTTTTGGCTTTCAACCCATGTGACCACAATTATTTTAAGTTATGCGGCCTTGGCCCTAAGCTGGATGATTTCAAACATCACACTCTTTAAACAAAGATTTGGAAAAATTACTAAAAAAGAATATAGATACAACGAAGGTCTTATATACACGTCAGTCATCGTAGGAACTATTCTCTTATCCACTGGTATTATTCTAGGTGGAGTATGGGCCGATTATTCGTGGGGACGTTTTTGGGGCTGGGATCCTAAAGAGACATGGTCACTTATTGTTTTATTAATTTACATAGCCTTATTACACGGAAGAGGAACATCTTGGATCAAACCTCATGCATTTATTATAGCGTGCGCAGCGGGCTTTATGAGCGTCATGATGGCATGGTTTGGTGTCAATTACATCCTAGCTGCTGGTCTTCACTCATATGGCTTTAGTGAAGGCGGGGCCATATTTCTTGGGGGATTCTTTTTAGTTCAAATTTTATTCCTAATACTAACTGGTAAAAATAAAACTATAAAAGGGACTTCAAAAGAAAGACCGCCACAATAATAATAGCAGCTCCAACGAGATTCCAAAAAGTATACATACTCTTGGAGCTACTTGAACCACTAGATAGATCGCTATGATCTATCTGTTCAAAATTTAAACCAATATATTCATCTGGCAACTCATTTGAGATCCCATAGTCTAAGAGTTTCGACTTTAATTCCTTACTCATCCCAATAAATGCATCATCATTCACTTCAATGGCCAAGACTGCTGTAGATACTTTCGCTGGGAATAAGTACCTTAGATCATAGTTGATTGACTCTTTATTTGACTCAAGAACAGATTCATCTCTCATGACTTCATATGGGATCGACTCAGAGTCTAATAATTTTGCTATTGCCTTGATTTCACTTTGGGCCAAAGAACCAAATATCACATTTACTCCAAAAAAAAGGCGAGGAATAATCCTCGCCATATAAACTATTTGTTGTTTTTAGAAACTATAAAAGAATATAAGGATTCTTATTTTGTTCTTTAATAGCATTTAGCATATTAAAGTTTTCATTAGACTCAAAAAATCCAACTAAAGCACCTTCATCTCTTCTTTGGTCAACATAGAATGACTCTACGAAACCTTGAACATTAGATTTAATCCAACCTGGAATTGGTAAGAAACCTAATCCAGCGTTAGCAAGCTCTAATAATCCTCTAAATCTTTTAACCTTACCAGGCTTAGCATAGTAGTAAGCAACTGGCATTTTAGAACTAAAAGTATGTTTTTTATTAACTGTATCTAAAATAACTTTATCACCATCTAGAGTTGCGTGAGCAAATCCGTAGTTAATTCTAGTTGTTTTACCATAAAGGTTTCCAGATCTTCTTAGTCTTGTGTTACTTGATCTTACGATTGTAAAGAACTTGTCTGCTCCATACTTTTCCCAGTTTTTAGCAGCTCTATTTGACTCTAGGTAGTTTAAAGCGCCAATTCTTGATTCATAAATTGATGATCTTACTTTATCAAGTTCAAGCTCACTCATTCCTAGAGCTTTGGCATCAAAGTTCTCAAGATAGTGAAGAAGCATATTTTGGTTAAATAATCTCTGCTCTAGTACTAAGTCGTGAACTTTAACAATCAAGAAACTAGCAAAGTTTAAAAGAGGAATTGAATCAAATCTTTTGGCAGCAAAGTTTAATGCCTTTTGAACAACTTGGTATGTAACATTTTTTCTGTAAAAGTATCTAGCATCAGTAGGATCAGCGATGATTGATAAATCTAACATTTTCATAGCTTTTTTAAGATCAAATTCAAATTTAGCTAGTACATTCTTTTTTTGAACTTCGTTAAATGTTTTATCAACATCTACATTAGGAAGATTCTCTAATGCTTCCCTAACGATAAGTGGATTATCATCACCAGCTGCCTTAAGAGCATCGTCATCAGAGATCTGATCGATAAACATGTCCAACTCAGCCTGGTAAGACTTTTGTTTCATTCTATCAATTTCAGACTTTAAATCGTTTTTGATTTGAACTAAGTATGGTCTTAGTGAGAACTTTTTAGTGAACTTAACCATTTTAACTGAAGTTAACTCTCCAGCACTATTTCTTTTAAGCTTAAACCTCTTATTAAATCCTTCTAAAGAAGCCGCATTTAGCGATGCAAAGCTCAGCATAACCGCAATTACTAATGTAATTTTCATATATTTCCTCCTAATTCCGTGGAATAAATTTCTAAGATTCAATCTTAGGCACAAATGTATGAAAAAACTAGCAACCTAGGGGAAATGTAAGGTTTTGTTTATTAATTCGTGTTAAAAGCACTTATGTTAATTAATACTCTAGCAGCTTCATTATTAGGGTTAAGTCTTACAGTTATACCCTATCAGTTCCCTGAGAATAGACTTTATAGGCCTAATGTAGATACTGGCTTTATTAAGTATGAAACCCTTAGCATTCATGGAACTAATACATACGCGCTAACTTTTGATGATGGTCCACATAAGACTAACACGCCTCAAATACTAGATATCTTAAAAGAGTATAATATCAAGGCCACTTTTTTTATTGTAACCAGTAGGCTCAATAATAGTACATTTCCTATCTTTAAAAGAATTTTAGACGAAGGCCATATAGCAGCAAGCCATCATCACGAGCACGATAATAGCAACCAACAAACTGAGACCAACTATAAGACAAAATTAAAAAAGTCTATACTAAAGCTTGCCTCTTACTATAAAAGAGCCGGCTATGACTATAATAAGATTTACTACCGCTTCCCTTATGCGGCTTACGGCGAAAACGATAATTATCACCACATGAATACTCTTAAGGATGTCTCAAATGAGCTATTTGGTGACAATTGTATAAATTTCGTTTTTTGGGATGCGGACTCTGGGGATTGGATACCTACCCTTACAAGCCGTGATGTTTTTAACAATATAAAGTCATTTCAAATTGGTGGTGAGTACACAACTTATTATATTTCAAGAGCTAGCGGACACAGAAGAATACTTAAGAAAAAAATTATTAACGATAGACCCACTAAGGGCGGTGTAGTTCTCATGCACGATATTCAAAAGAGAACAATTGGCGCTCTTGAGCTATTTGCTGACTACGCCAGTAAAAATGATATCAGTTTTACTAATATAGACGTTTTAGATGAATTTAGTTTTAAAAATAAAAAGTGTAACTTAATAGGAGATACCAAATGAAAGCATTACTAATTTTAACAATTGCCTCTTTCAGTGTTTTTGCATCAAATGACTGTGAATACTTGTTAACAAAAGACTTAATGGAGAATAATTCTATTATCTCTATCAAATTAAATGATTACGATGAAGCTGCAAGAGTTGCAATGGATAGAGGGAATTATGATGCTTACACTGAAAACAATGAAAAGTACGGTGAAATTAAAGCTCAAGCTCAGATGCTAGCCAAAGCTGTTTGCGAATAATCTAATTTTTATACTTTAAAGGTCTTTGAGAGACTGGAATGCCTAGATCGTGATCTAGATTCCATCTATCGGTTAGGTACTCTTGTCTTTCGACCTTATAAAAGTCTAATGAACTATCTAAGGTATTGAGCTTCGACTGAAGTTCTGACTGAAGAAGAATTTTCTCTTGTTTAACTTTTAAAAGACCATCTACGGCCAGTCTTTTTTGTCTTCTGAGCTCATTTATTTTTTCATCGTAAATAGCTGCGACTCTAATCTTCTCTTGGTCATAGCCCCAAAGAAAATTATTAAGTCCATTCAATTGTCTTAAAAAACTATCTTTTTTAAGTAGGAGAAT
>Ga0115567_10001848_pt1 | contig 20994 bp, 15 predicted proteins | sample COGITO_mtgs_1204_2_FD_88679 | JGI IMG/M metagenome (GOLD analysis project Ga0115567, IMG submission 88679) | Pelagic marine microbial communities from North Sea - COGITO_mtgs_120412 | ecosystem: Environmental > Aquatic > Marine > Epipelagic | place: Germany:Helgoland, sampling site Kabeltonne... | reverse complement strand
GTGGACACCTTGAGGCGTCCATAGCGGCGAATCTGCAGATTGTCCACGTGGACAACTCTCACTCTCGGAACTCCTCAGCCTCGTAAGGCGCAGCAAGATCGGGGGGATGCGTAACGGTATGGTACAGCATGAGCCGCTGAGTACCAGCGACTCACCCTGCGCACAACAAAGCTAGGCTCAGCCGAACGTGTGTAGGACCAAGCCGTCGCGAAGCTTCGGCTCGAACCAAGTCGACTTCGGGGGCATGATCTCGCCGCAATCCGCAATTGCCATCAGTTGCTCCACAGAAACCGGATACATCGAGAACGCCACCGCAGCGCGGCCTGACTCCACATGTTTCACCAGGCGATCCGTGCCGTGAATGCCGCCGATGAATTCGATGCGGTCGTTGGTACGCGGATCGTCGATGCTCAGCAGTGGCGACAGCAAGCGATCTTGCAGCACGCTGACGTCCAGGCATTCGGCCGGAGAGCCGGAGATAGCTTCGCGAGGCGTCAGCGCATACCAGGACTCCCCCAGGTACATGTGCACGCAGCCAGCGGCATCAGGCTCAGTCTCGATCGTTTCGCTGCAGTCAAACGCCTCGGTGACCGCTGCCAAAAAGTCATCATGGCTGTGCCCATTCAGATCGTGCACAATCCGGTTATATGCCAGCACCGCGAGCTCTTGGCCGGGGAAGATGACCGCCAGAAAACGATTGTACGCCTCAGCGCCGGTGTGATTGGGGTTCGCTGCCCGGCAGGCCTCACGCACGCGGCTTGCGCACTTCGCACGATGATGGCCGTCGGCCACGTAGGTTGCATCGACGCCCTCGAAATGGGCCACGTACCACACGGACGCTTCTTCGCTCAGCCGCCAGACCTGATGCAGCACGCCGTCGGGAGCGGTGAAATCGAACAGGGGTGCGCCTTCACGCTCCGCGTTCAGCTTCTCAGCCAGCGTTCCGTTGTCGCGACAAGCCAGGAATACCGGCCCCGTGTGCGCCCTGATCGCCATCGTGTGGGCCGTGCGGTCATCCTCTTTCTGCTTACGCGTCTTCTCGTGCTTCTTGATCCGGTCGGCGTCATAGTCATCTACCGCGGCCGCCACGACCAAGCCAGTTTGGCGATGACCATCCATCACCTGAGAATAGGCATACAAGCAGGGCTGGTCTTCGCGGCCCAATGGCGCCTCGGCCGTGATTTTTGCTAGGTTCGCTGCGGCCAGCGCGTAGACCTCGTCGCTATACGCATTGGCCGAGTCGGCCAACTCCAACTCAGAGCGGGATACCCGCAGAAAGCTGAGGGGGAACCCTTCTGCTTGCTGGCGTGCTTCAGAGCGATCTACCACGTCATAAGGAACTGCTGCGATCTCCGCAACCTTACCGACCGGAGGAAGAAGCGCACGAAACGGGGCTATCGCAATCATAAGATGCCTTGAGCTGGGGAATCGGGAAAAGCCGGTTAATGTCGCCGCTCAACCGAACGGATCAAGGTGGACACTGCGATCCTCCCAATTACCTTGCAGATCGCGCCTGAGCTGGCAGAGTGATGCTTGGCTAACCCCTTTTATGAGGATCGCTATGTTTGGCTTCTACCGAGTGGCCGCGGCTGTGCCGGCCTTGGCACTTGCGGACCCCGCAGAAAACGCACGAAGATGCGCAGAATTGACAGCGCAGGCGCATCAGAACGGCGCTGCGCTCGTCGTCTTTCCTGAATGTGCCCTGACCGGCTATACCTGCGCAGACCTGTTCGACTCCAGTACGCTGCAAGACGCAGCCGTGGACGGGCTGCACGCCTACTGCGCCGCCACCAGCACCTACGACATCATCACTGCCATTGGCCTGCCGCTGCTGGCCAACGGCCGCCTCTACAACTGCGCGGTCGTTACCCGCCGGGGAGAAATCCTGGGCGTGGTCCCAAAATCCTTCCTGCCTGTCTACCGCGAATTCTACGAGCCGCGCTGGTTCGAGTCCGGTGCCGACATTCGCAACCGAACCATCCGTATCGGCAAGATTGCCGACGTGCCCTTTGGTGTGGACCTGCTCTTCGAGACCGACGATTGGTCCTTCGGCATCGAGCTCTGCGAAGACCTCTGGAACGTGATCCCGCCGAGCAGCGCCCAGGCGCTCGCGGGTGCGACCGTGCTCTTGAATCTCTCGGCCAGCCACGAACTGGTCGCCAAGTCCGAGTACCGGCGCCAGCTTGTGACGGGCCAGAGCGCGCGCTGCATCGCGGCCTACGTCTACGCCTCCAGCGGAGTCGGGGAATCCACCACCGACCTCGTCTTCGGAGGCCATGCCATGATCGCCGAAAACGGTGCGATCCTAGCCCAGAACACCCGGTTTCAGCGTGAGGCAGATCTGCTCTGTGCAGACATCGACTGTGCCCGGCTCGCTGCCATTCGTCGCACCGAAAGCTCCTTCGCTGCCAATCAAGAGCCCGTTGTGCGGCGGATTGCCGTCGGCCCCGTCGCTGGTGTCAGCTCGGAAAACCTGCAGCGCCGCATCGATCCCGCGCCCTTTGTGCCAAGCGACCCCATCCAGCGCGAAACCCGCTGCCAGGAAATCTTCAGCATCCAGAGCGCAGGCCTCGCCCGGCGCCTTTCGCATACCGGCTGCAAACGCCTGGTCATCGGCGTCTCCGGCGGGTTGGACTCCACCCTCGCCATACTCGTCGCCCATCGCACGCTTGAGCAACTCAAGCTTCCAGCGGAAAACCTGATCGCCGTCACCATGCCTGGCTTTGGCACCAGCTCTCGCACCTACGATAACGCCGTTGAGCTCTGCAACGGGCTGCGGGCAGATCTGCGCGAGATCGACATCACCGCCGCCTGTCGCCAACACTTCCGCGACATCGGTCACGACCCCGACGTCCACGACGTCACCTACGAGAATGTCCAGGCGCGCGAGCGCACCCAACTGCTGATGGACATCGCAAATCGCGAGGGCGCGCTTGTCGTCGGCACTGGCGACCTGTCCGAGATTGCCCTTGGTTGGTGCACCTACAACGGCGATCACATGTCGATGTACGCCGTAAACACCAGCGTCCCCAAGACTCTCATCCAGTACGTCATTTGTTGGGAAGCCGACCGGGAATCTGCGGAAACCGCAGCCACCCTACGCGACATCCTCGACACCCCAATCAGTCCGGAACTCCTGCCCCCGGATCCCGACGGGGAGATTGCCCAGCGGACCGAAGACGTCATTGGCCCCTACGCCCTCCACGATTTTTTCCTCTACCACGCCCAAAAGTACGGCGCTTCTCCGGACAAGATCCAGATGTTAGCCAGCCACGCCTTCGCCGGGCGCTACGAAAATGCGGACATCGCAAAATGGCTTGCTGTCTTTTTCCGGCGTTTTTTTTCGCAGCAGTTCAAGCGCAGCTGCATGCCTGACGGCCCCAAGGTCGGTGGCATCAGCCTCTCGCCTCGCGGCGACTGGCGCATGCCCTCCGACGCCCGCGCTACTGCCTGGCAGGAGCCTTCATCGTAGTGGTTTAGGGAATAAGATTCTGTGGCGGAAACTGTTCGAAAATCGACTCGAGTCGGTTCCCATCGATAGCAGTCGACTCGAGTCGACTTATTTGTGCCCGTTCATCCATTCGCCTCAGGAGGCGTGCTGATGGCGCTCAGTTTCTCAGGTTGAAAAGTTCATCCGGGTGTGCACTATCTGGAAAGCGGGTTGATGTGTTATAAAAGATCGGAGAAGTAATGAAGGCTGTCGCCATTTTCAGGGTTCTATTTCTTGTTGCGTCGTGCGGTAAGGATTCCAAGGAGAAGAGCGCGCGCAAGTCGGAGCTAACGACCGAGCGTCGCGCTCCAAAACCGATCAAGCCCAACAATAGGCAGACGCTGCACCCGGACGTTTTAGCATTTTGTCAGACTTCTCGTGACACGGTCAGCGAGTTTAAGAGGGTCGTGGAGCGGGATTCAAAATTCTACAGCTCTGGCTCTAAGAAGGAGGCAGAGGGATTGGGCACCCTGATGGGAAGCGTCGCGGCGGCACTTGTAGAGTATGATCTGAAGTCTGCCAAGGACCGCGCCCAAAAGGCGTTGGATAAGATGATCGATATTCCAGAGCTCAAGGAGCGGGCGGACAGAATAACCGGCGTTCTTGAGGGCATCATCGCAGCCGAGTAGCGGTGCCTTTTGTCGACGACGGCACCATGGTTTACGATTCGGAGGCTGACTTGCCACAGCTGTGACACACCCCGGGTAAGAAGATCCCGATGGGCCGGCCGCTGAGGTCTTTTGGGGGATGTCTGCTAGTCTCTCAAAGCCGAGACGCGTTGAGATTCGGTCGATGGGCAGGAACCAACAAGTAGTCGCGGCGTCATGCGGCCCCGTGATGCGACGAAGGCAACGGTTGAACCTGTGCAGCCCTTTGGGGCGCCCGGCCGGTGGGCAATCCTTGGAACGCGAGCTCATCCTGCTGTGGTAGAATGGTAGGCTCGCTGGTGCCACTAGACGAACGCCGGGCTTTGCTGTGCTTACGTGCCATGCGGCCGATCTGCGAACCCCGCGCCGCGCACACCCGCCAGCGGTGGGCCTGGGCGTGGGAGTTGGGGAATTATGCCGGCGGGGCGCCAGCGGTCTCAGCGGAAGAGCGGGCGACGACGGCCAGCCAGGGTTGTTGGGCGCGAGGCTTGCCAGCCGGGCGATAGTAGTGCTCGACGATCTCGAAGCCTGCAGCGATCAGTAAGTCGGAATACGCCGGGAATTCCATGTAGTTCGCGTAGCGACTGCCATCCCAGCTCTCGCCGTTGCCGCGTGGGTTGGAGAAGAATAAGACGCCGCCAGGTTTGAGCGTGGCCTGGAGCTCGCGGAGGACACGGTGGAGCTCTGCTGGCGGTACGTGGAACAACGCGGCGTTGGCAAAGATGCCGTCGAAATGCGCTGCTGGAAGATCCAGAGCGAGGAAGTCCTGGTGCCAAACCTGGCAGGTTGCGAACTCCGTAGCCATGCGCACGAAGGACTCACAGCCATCAAGCCCGATCGCGGTGTGGCCGAGATCGCTGAAGTAGCGCAGGTCGCGTCCGGGACCGCAGCCGAGGTCAAGCAGAGTCAGGCCTGGGCGGTCGGGCAGGGCGGCCAAGAAGTGCTGGTAGTTCTGGCTGACGTCGTGGTCGCGGGTTCCTTCCCAAAACTGCAGAGCCAAGCGCTCGTAGTGGTCGATGGTGCCAGCGAGCATGGCGCGTTGGTCGGCGCTGCCAGAATGCATCGGGCCGTGGCCAAAGTTTCCGCGGAAGTCGCTCACGCGCCGTGCTTGGCGAGCAGGACGCGATCGCGACCGGTGTAGTCTTGCTCGACACTGACGTCGCGCCAGCCTTGGTCCTCGAATGCGGACTTAGCAATGCTTCCTTGGCCGGAACCAATCTCGCTGAGCAACCAGCCATCGGGTTCAAGATAGGCCTTGCCTTCGGCGGCTATGCGTGTGAGCAGGTTCATGCCGTCGGGACCAGATTCGAGGGCGAGCGCGGGCTCCCACTCGCGAATGTGGGTGGGCAGCCGGCTATACTCGTCGGCGGTAACGTAGGGCGGATTGGTGGTGATGAGGGTGAAGGTGCGACCCGCAACGGGAGCGAAGAGGTCGCCTTCGAGCAACTCGACGTCGGCCTCCAGCGAGGCACGGTTTTTCTCGGCCCAGACTAGCGCCTCGGGCGAGAGGTCTACGGCCACGAAGGGGCCATCCTCCTGCCGGGCATGCCAGAGCGAGAGGATGACGGCACCGCTGCCGGTGCAGAGGTCGAGCACGGGCCCACCCTCGTAGAGGACAAGGGCGCGGTCAACCAGCCGCTCGGTCTCTGGCCGCGGGATCAGCACGCCGCTTCCGACGGCAAGCTCGATCTCGTAGAACCCGGCCTTTCCAGTGATGTACTGGACCGGCTCGCCGCGCACGCGACGCTTGAGCACCTCGCGAATAGGCCCCAATGATTCGTCGGTGAGCGGCTTGTCGAACTGCAGATAGAGGGCGATTCGGTCGAGATCGAGCGCGTGCGCGACCAGCAGCTCGGCTTCCACCCGCGGGCTGTCGATGCCTTTGCCACCGAGGTAGTCGGCCGACTTGCGCAGGATGGAGAGCAGGTCAGGCACGGTCTTCGGTTTCTGAGATGGCAATGCCCAATTCTTTGAGCTGATGCGCGTCGATGTCGCTGGGCGAATCGGTCATCAGGCACGCAGAGCGATTGGTCTTCGGGAAGGCGATCACGTCACGAATGGAAGTGGCGCCAACGAGTAGCATAACCAGCCGATCCAGACCCAGGGCAAGGCCACCGTGTGGCGGTGCACCCATGGCGAGGGCTTCGAGCAGATGGCCGAAGCGGAGCTTGGCTTCTTCGGCGTCAATGCCGAGCAAGCCGAACACCTTGGCTTGGAGGTCGGTGTCATGGATCCGAATGGAGCCACCACCGATTTCGACGCCGTTCATGACGCAGTCATAGGCTTCGGCCCGAACTTCGCCGGGCGCGTCGTCGAGCTTGTGCAGGTCTTCGGGAAGCGGGCTGGTGAAGGGATGATGCATGGCGTGCCAGCGCTCTTCGCCTTCGTCGTAGGCCAGGAGTGGAAACTCGTTGACCCAGAGTAGGTTGTAGCAATCGCTCGGGATGAGGTTTGCGAACTCCGCAATTGCCAGACGCAGGCGGCCGAGGGAGTCGGCCGTGGTGGCAAAGCTGTCCGCGACGATGCAGATGACGTCTCCGGGCTGGCCGCCACAGGCATCGACGATCTCTTTGAGGCCAGCTTCGTCGAAGAACTTGGCGATGGGGGACTTGAAGGAACCATCGGGCTCGATCTTGATGTGAGCGAGGCCTTTGGCCTTCATCAGCCGGACTTCGTCCTGCCAACCATCAAGAATCTTGCGTGATGCGGCCGGGGCCTGGCCCTTGGCGTTGATGGCCATGACCACGCCGCCATTGGCGACTGCGCCGCTGAAGACTTTGAAGCCGCAGTCTTTGACGATCTCGGAGAGGTCGACGAGCTCGAGGCCAAACCGGGTGTCGGGCTTGTCGGAGCCGAAGCGCCGCATGGCGTCGGCGTAGCTCATCCGGGGAAAGGGCGTCGGCACCTCGACATTGCAGAAGGTCTTCAGCAGCTTGGCCATGAGGCCTTCGATTATCTCGAAGAGGTCGTCCGGCTCGGCGAAGGACATCTCGACATCGACCTGGGTGAACTCTGGCTGACGATCGGCACGCAGGTCCTCGTCCCGGAAGCACTTGGCGATCTGGAAGTAGCGCTCGATGCCAGCGACCATCAGGATCTGTTTGTACTGCTGGGGAGCCTGCGGCAAGGCAAAGAATTGCCCGGGGAAGACGCGGCTGGGGACGAGGTAGTCACGGGCACCTTCGGGGGTGCTCTTACTGAGAATCGGGGTTTCGACTTCGATGAAGCCAGCCTCGTCGAAGTGGTCACGCGCGATCTTTGTGATCTGGTGGCGATCGCGCATGTGTTGCCCGAGCTCGGAGCGACGCATCTCGATGTAGCGATAGCGCAGGCGCATGTCTTCGCTGGTGTTCTCGTCGTGGATATTATAGGGAAGGGGCAAGCAACGGTTCTCGACGACCAGGGAGCTAGCGCGCACCTCGATCTGACCAGTGTCGCGGTCACTATTTGCCATGTCTGCGGGGCGCTTGATGACTGAGCCGGTGAAGGTCAGGACCCAGTCCTCGCGGACGGCCTTGCTGGCCTCGGCGGCTTCCGCGCATTCATCAGGGTCTATGACTACCTGGGTAATGCCCTCGCGGTCGCGAAGGTCAATAAAAACTAGGGCACCAAAATTTCGTCGGCTGTTTACCCAGCCAGTAAGTGTCACGGATTGGCCGGCGTGTTCCGCGCGCAGCTCTCCGCATGTATGTGTGCGTTTCATGCTCTATCCATCCTCAGTTCGTCGATAATACGGCTGCGAGGTCCGTAACGGGCACTGGCTGTTGGTCGCCAGTTTCCATGTTTTTGACCACGGCCACGCCGTCGGTCAATTCCTGCTCTCCTCGAATCACGGTGTAGGGTGCGCCGGACTTTCCGGCTGCACGCATTTGCGGTTTCATGCCGCGTCGCTCCAGGTCCATGCCGACGGCAAGCCCGTTGCGGCGCAATTGCTGCGCCAGTGCGAAGTTCGCATCGAAGGCATCGTCGCCCAGGCTGACCAAGAAGACGTCGGGCTGGTCCACGCTCGCAGCTGGGACTTTGCAGGCTTCTCGCGCTAACAACAGCCGTTCCATACCAGCGGCAAAGCCAACTCCGAGAACCGGGCGCTTCTGGCCTGGAAAGGTGATCTCATAGCGACCGCCACCAGCGAGCGCCGTCTGCGCGCCGATGCCATCGAAGACGACCTCAAAAACGGTGTGCACGTAGTAATCCAGCCCGCGAACGAGCCGTGGGTCGATCTCATAGGCGATGCCGAGGCGATCGAGGTCTGCGCAGACGGCCGCAAAGTAGTCGGCGCTTTCGGGCTTAAGCAGTTCGAGAACGCCTGGGGCCTGGTCGATGATCCCGCGGCAGCCCTCGGTCTTGCAGTCCATGATGCGGGAGACGTTGGTCTCGAGGCGACGCTGGCAGTCATCGCACATTTCGTCGCTGTGGGCGGCGAAATAGTCGTGCAGCGCAGCGGCGACGGGGGCGCGGTCTTCGGCGGATCCGCGGCTGTTCAGCAGGAGTTTGCAGCCGGTGATCTCCAGGTCTTCCATGTAGTGCATGAGCATGGCGATGCACTCCGCGTCGATTCCGGCGGCGACCTTGCCGACTGCCTCGACGCCGACCTGGTGGAACTGGCGCTTGCGGCCCGCAGCGGGGCGTTCGCCGCGAAACATGGGGCCTTGGTAGTAGACGCGGCGTTCATCGCCCTGCGGGATGCCGGCGTTGACGAGGGCGCGCATGACACCAGCGGTGCCTTCGGGGCGTAGGGTCAGGTTTCTGCCGCCGCGGTCCTCGAACGAATACATTTCCTTCTGCACGACATCGGTCTCGTCACCGAGGCTGCGGGTGAAGACCTCGGTGCGTTCAAACACGGGGGTCCGCAGTTCGCCATAGCCGTAGCGGCTGAAGATGGAGCGGGCTGTGTCTTCGAGGACACGCCATTCGGCGACTTCGTCCGCGAAGATATCAGAGGTACCGGGAATAGGGGCAGTCTTAGCCATAAATCATCAATAGCAGGTGAGAATTTCGCAGGCCCCCGCTTATGCAGGCAGCGTTGGATCTTGCAGGGCGAACGTGAAACATACCGAATCCCGCAATAGTTGGTACGTCCAGCCTTGGGATAAGCTCATGCTGGCTGTGCGGGCCAGGCGACCCTCCTCCGTTGGTAACAGAAATGGCCAACAGTAGACACTCAGCTACCTATCGGTCAGAGCCCAGCAAACAGAGGCAAGTCCGCATACTCTGAATCGTCCGCTTCCTCTACCTCCTGAGTTGGCCAAAGTGAGCCGCCTGATTGGCGGATAATGCGATAGCCAAGGCCCGTCTGCAGCGCAGTGACCGTGCCCACTATGAGTGCGAATTTACGGGCACGGGTAATCCCGGTATAGAGAATTTGGTGGGTTAGCAGTCGGCTGGTAGCGGGGGCAAGCACAAAGAAAACCGAGTCAAACTCGCCCCCCTGACTTTTGTGGACCGTAATGGCAAAACCCAACTCGAATCGTGGCAGGCGCTCAAGCGGGACAATCAGTGGGCCAGCGGGCCGGGCGAAGAGGGCCCGCCAGCGCTTGCTCGCATCAAGCAGCACCACCCCGAAGTCACCATTAAAGAGACCAATCTCGCGGTCGTTCGTAGTGATTGTAATCGGTGCACCCGAAAAAATACCACCTTGGTCGCGGAGGCCTGCTCGCGAGACGAACTGCTTGGCCAAGAACGCGTTGATAGCGTCGCAGCCATAGACTCCCTTGCGGGAGGTCGTGAGAATGCGGGCAGTGCTCCCATAGGCGGAAAACTTCTCTGCGAACTCCGCCGCCGCCGCCGGATCCTCGACCACATCTACCTCGAGAGCGTCCGTGACCAAGTCCGCGTAGGTACCGGCCCCCGCTTCAGTTGGCTGGAGAAAAAAGCGTGATAACCATCCTTGCAGCTGTGCCTCGAGCGTACTGCGGGCACTGACATCCAGCCCCATTCGATACACGCCGCCTTCTGACCACGGCCAGTGTTCAACTGGGGTGCTGGCCAAAAGTTCGGGAATGTCCAAGGCCATAGTCTGGCTCCCAGTCTGCAGTGCCTCCACGACGCACGTGATATTAGCCTGAGAGCGATAGGACTGCTTGAGTAGCGTAAAGCAGTCGGTGGTTGGGCCACACTGCGGCCGCAACGGGGCCAGGTCGGGCCAAAGCTTCCCGGCGGTCTCGCGAAACGCCGACGAGTACCCAGGTGTGGCATCCGCTGGGAGCAGGTCGGAAAGGATCGCTCCGGCTTCAACCGAAGGCAGCTGGTCCTTGTCTCCCAGCATCACCAAGCGGCAATCATCTGCGATAGCCGCCAATAAACGGGACATCATCGCCAGGTCTACCATCGAGACTTCATCGACGATGATCGCCTTGAGTTGCAGTGGATTGCGCCGGTTGTAGCGAAACGAGCAGGCGCGCGGATCATAGCTCAGCAGGCGGTGAATCGTCAGGCCCTGAGCAAGGCCAGCAAAAGCGCCTTCGCTGGTTCCTACGGCATCCGTCAGCCGCTGCGCCGCGCGTCCAGTGGGAGCGACCAGGCGGATTGCCTCAGCAGGCACATCAAGCGCAATAAGAGCCTTCACAATCGCAGCGACGACCGTGGTCTTTCCGGTGCCTGGCCCACCCGAGATGAGCGAGAAGTTCTGCAGCACTGCCTGGAGCACAGCCGTTTTCTGTTCCTGGTTCAAGCGCTCTTGCTGCAGCGCTTCCCGCACCCCGCTATGCCATTCGAAGGCTGGCAGGGTGGCCGGGCGTATCAAGGCTTCTGTGCGAGCGGCAGCGGCTTTGTAGTGCACATACTGCTTCTCGAAAAAGAGCAGAGAAGCTCCCTGCCGCGCGGTCCGAATCACCGGGCGCAAGGTATCCAGAGAATCGCCGATCAAGGCGGAATCTGCGGTCGCGGCTCTGGCGACATCAGCTTCCGTAAGCTCGATGCTTTCGAGAAAGGGGCGATAGGCCGACAACGCGGCCGTCGACAGGCAGACACTGCCATCTCGCACGGCCTTGATTAGGAGCAGGATAACGGCATGCAGGGCAGGGTCTTCGATGCCTTCCAGCAGGTCGCGGCCCAACAACAGCGAGCCTTCGGCCAGCCTGAGTTGGGTGCGGGCGTCGTGATGGATGCGGACAATCTGCGGATTGTCAGGCTGCGTCAGCTGCAGCGGGTCATAGCCTTGCGGCCCAAACCGTTCAGTTCTTGGGAAGTGCACGAACTGATTTCAGAATCTGACGTCGCTCACCACGATTGCACTCATCCCAGAGCGCCAGAAACTTGCTCTGGTCTTCGTCTGTCCACTCGTCATTACGCTCCTGCACTTTCAACAGCACGTGATAGGGAAGGCGGACATTCTTCTCTTGCTTCATCATTTTCTGCAGTTCTTCGCCGACGTCCTCCCAGATCGCGTCTTCGATTGTGATTTGCTCGTCCCGAATCGGATCCGCAATGTAATCTTTCGCTGTACTCTCCAGTTGCAGAAACGTAGTCGTCGTCCCCAATCCGGTAAGCTTCCGCGAAGGCAGGAAGTGTGCGTCGTAAATCGCCTTGCTCGAGACCCGGATATCGTCAATTAGGGCATACCCTTCATTGGCAGAATCTAGCTGGAGAATGAGTTTTTCGCTGGATAGGGCGATCTCCTCGGAAATGCTCTCGGTGGACATGTGCGAGCCGTCCACGAAAAGGCGAAAGACATTGGTGGCCCCTACGGAGACCGTGAAGGCCAGATGCAGCCAGTCGTCACCTTCCCGTGCGGAGCAAAGAAGCGGCTTGTTCGGGATATCCGCAAAATACAATTCCACCTCACGAGTGCCGTCATCCTGCGTCCGAACGCTCAGTCGGAAGCGATCATCGCTTCCGGAGCGAACGTAAAACTGCCCACCCCTAACATCGCCAACGAATTTGCACCAAAACTCCATCGTGAATTCTGAGTCCACCCCATTCAGCAGATTCACCGCCAGCTTCACACGCTCCTCCGAATTTATGCGTAGCGCCTCGGTACCTAGGCCAAAATCTTGCTCGTTGGGATCCTCTTCTTCCACCTCTCCGGAATCATCGGCAAAAACGATATCGCCGTCTTCTTCATCGTCGAACATGCCGTCATCTGCTAGCTCCTCCACGACCACAGGCTCTTCAGGTGCCGGTTCAGCGGGCTCGCCGCCGAGAAACATCATCGCCACCACACCCATGATGATGACACCAACGACACCGCCACCGATCATGATCATCTTCTTCTTTTTATCATCGAGCGCGGCGAATCCCTTCTTCCCGGAATCAGCAGGGGCGCTTTCTGCTCCAGGCTCTGGCGGGAGTGGGGGGGCATCCCCCTTTTGGGACTTTAGTGGCAGGTCAGGCGGCGTCAGACGCTGCGGCTCCGTGACCTTTTCGGGCTTCTCCGCGATTTCTGATTCCACCGTCGGTGCTTCGCCATCGATGGGTGGTGGCGGCGTGCTCTCAACCGTCTGCGCCAGGTCTACCGGGCTGGGCGGGCGCAGTGTTAGCGCCCCGCCAGCAGGCTTCGTCAACGTCGGTTGATCACCGTTCCCAGAATTTTCTCCGGGCTTACGCAGGGTCAGCTTGGGCCGCTCGTCGGACATGCTCTCTCTCGGATAGTTGTTAACGCACGCATGGATTAATCGCTGCGACTATACTACAAATCGCCCCCTTGAAAACAGCTGCAGCCCGAACAGTTCCTGAGGGTGTCCTAGCATCCCTTGGTCACCAACGGTTTGGCAACCGCAACATCGCGATGATCGTGCGGGTCAAGAATCGGCATCTCCCGCACGGTCGCAAGGAGATCTGGACCGGCCTCGCCCTGTAGCAGGTATCGGTCGTCCAGAAACGCAATTTACTTAGCGACTAGGGTCAGCTCAATCACAAGACTCGAGTTTGGCTGCAAACGGCCAATCTTGAGCGCGCCATAGGCTTGCTTAGGTGCGGCGACAATCATGCGCGTTTCGCCCGGCCTCATCTTGGCGAGCACCAGGCGCTGGGCAGGGATCACATTCTTATTATTGAGGTCCAGGGAAGAGGGATTCTGGCTGGTGGAGTCCCACAGGATCTTCTTACCACCAAGTGCCCAGGTGCGGTAATGCACACGTACGGTCGCGTCGGCAGCTGGCACCTCTCCAGCGCCAGCCTTCGTGGTCCAGCTGTACAGGCCGTCTGCGTCTTTGCTTGCCGCTGGAAAGGCTAACTCGATGGTTTGATTCCAGTCAGGCTCGGCGACCTTGCCGCTCTGTACCGCTGCCACCGCAGCCTCTGTCGCGAGCCAGTCACTGGCACCGGTCTTGAATGCCTTGGCCCTCGCACCCACTCGCTCGATCGTTACCGACTTGATTTTGGTACCCTTGGTCACCTTGGCAATGTTCTCAGCGCCAGCCACCGTATGTCCCCAGACCGTATGTTTGCCATCCAGATGCGGCGTCGCCACGTGCGTGATGAAAAACTGGCTGCCGTTGGTTCCCGGCCCCGAGTTTGCCATCGACAGAATCCCCTGACCGCTGTGCTTGAGGATTGGCACGAATTCGTCCCGAAACTTGTACCCCGGGTCCCCCGTGCCAGTGCCCTGCGGGCAACCGCCTTGGATCATGAAATTATCGATGCAACGATGAAACATCAGGCCATCGTAGAACTTACCATCCCGGGTTGTCGACTTGCCCGTTCCTTCGGCTAGCGAGATGAAGTTCAATGCGGTGAGCGGAGTCAGCTCATAATTCAGACGGGCAGTGATCTCTCCCTGGCCGGTATCGAACCGAGCGTAGATGCCAGGTTCACGTTCCGCATCCTGGCTCCAGCCAGTGATCGCTAATAGCGTAACAGCAACGAAAAATAGAAGAATTAGACGCACGGTAAATGCTCCGAAGTTATGAGGTTGTACAAGAGGACGCGGGCAGCCCAAGACCCAGATCGACGTGATCAGCCGTTCGCAATCAGCTGATAGACCATGACTACGACAATTATCGAGAAGATGCCAATTGCGCCGAAAACAATCTTTTTGCTCTTGTTTGCAGGCGTCTTTTTCTTCCCGCTCTTTTTGGTCGGGTCAAGACTGCCCAACCCTGTGGGAATCACCGTATTAACGGTGCCCTCCAAGTCCAGCACCCGTGTGCCGGCTTCAGACCGCACCGTAGTCGGCGTAGCGCCCTCACGGTCGTACAGAATCTCAATCTCTCCCACCTGCAGAATGTCGCTATTTACTAGCGTCTTCTCGGTGAATTTGTCACCGTTGATCCGGGACCCATTGGTGCTACCGAGATCCTTGGCTAGGTAGTTGCCGTCTTCTTGGAGGTGTAACTCGCAGTGAATTCCGCTGATTGTCCCATCCACGATCGACACTTCAGCCTCTTCGCTCCGTCCAATTCGGATAAAAGACTCGGTCAATTCAAAGCTTTTACCTCGAGCCGGGTCAGACAGAACTATCAGCTTGACGGGCTTGTCACTCATGCAAATGGGTCTCGTCGGCATTGGAAAAATGCCTTACTGTGTCTTCTCACCACACTGAATGCAACAGCGATCTGAGCCGGGATTTTACAGTCCGGGAGGCCCCGCCCCGAAATCGCCCAAAAATCCCCCCGCGACAGGGGGGAGCCTCGAGTGGATTTAGGTGCGCGGTCTCCCGAGGCAGACAGGCCCGCTGGCGCTGAACCACAACCTGGCCAAAGTCGGCCAAAGTCGGCCAGGCTGCTAAAATATTGTAGCCTGTTGCACGCGGTCGGGTAGGTTCGCGACAGACTGAGATACCTCACCAGTCCGACAGGGACCCAGGTACTGCATGCCCAAACTTGACGAATTTCACACGTTTCTTGAAAACCGGTTTCGCGACCAGATTCACGCGAAGCTGTGTTTGGACGCCCAACCTGGCGAGTTGGTGCCGTTTCCAGATACGTTGAATCCCAAGCTCCAGGCCGTATTGGAGGAGCAGGGCATTCGCTCCCTGTACTCGCATCAGGCCGAAGCCTTCACCGCCATTCGCAAGCCGGAGCACACAGTGCTCGTCTCCCAGACGGCCAGCGGCAAGACCCTTTCCTTTCTCCTGCCAATCCTGGACGCCTACCTAGCCGAAGATACTCCGTTTACGGTCTTGCTTCTCTATCCCACCAAGGCACTGTCGCGCGACCAAGAAGGCACCCTCGGGCGGCTCCTCAAAGCTGCTGCTGGCAGCCTCACGCTTGGCACCTTCGATGGCGACACGCCCCCAGATGAGCGCACCCGCATTCAACGTAGCGCGGACTTTGTCCTGACCAATCCCGACATGCTTCATGCCGGCATCCTGCCCAATCATCACCGGCGCTGGAAGCAGTTTCTATCCCGCTTGCGCTACATCGTGATCGATGAAGTCCATACCTACCGCGGCGCCTTTGGCAGTCACGTGGCAAACGTCTTTCGCCGGCTGCTGCGCGTCTGTGAAATGCACGGTAGCACCCCCACCTTCGTCTGCTCATCTGCGACCATTGGCAATCCACGCGAGCATGTCGAAGCCCTGCTGCATAATCGCTTCCGGCTCATCGATCGTGACGGCTCCCCTCGCCCGCAGCGCAATCTCTACCTGATCAATCCGCCGGTCGTCCAGAGTCACGGCTTTGCCTCCTATCGCAAGGGCCCCGGCTCCGTTGCCGTACCGCTCATTCACGAAGCCACCTCCAATCGCATCCGCACCATCTGTTTCTGCCGTGCGCGGCAGCAGGTCGAACGCCTGCGTCGCAGCGTCCTGCAGCGCTATCCCGAAGTTGGCAAGCGCGTCCAGCCCTACCGCGGCGGACTGCTCCCGAACGAACGCAGGCAGCTAGAGCGCGACCTTTTCGAAGGCCGCCTCAACACCATAATCAGCACCAATGCGCTCGAGTTGGGTATTGACATCGGCGACCTCGAACTCTGCATCCTGGTCGGCCACCCCGGCTCCCTAGCCAGCTTCTGGCAACAAGCAGGCCGCGTCGGCCGCAAAGGCACCGCTGCCACCATCGTCTTTATCGCCAAGGACACTCCGATCGACCAGTATCTGGTCAATCACAGCAGCTTCCTCACCGAGCGCCCCGTCGAGCGCGCCTGGCTGAACGCCGATAATCCCTACATCCTCATGCAGCACCTCCCCTGCGCTGCCCACGAGTACCCACTCCGCGATGAAGAGCCTTGGTTCCCCGAGCAGCACTACACGACTGCGCGCACGATCCTCGCCGAGGAAAAGACCATCGTTCCCTACAACAACTCGTGGCGCTACGCCCTGCGCGACTACCCCGCCCGCGGGGTAAACCTGCGCGGCATGACCGACTACAACATCGAAATTTACTGCGGCACCGAAGTCATCGGCGAGATCGACCCCATCGGCGCGCGCAGCGAGCTCTACAAAGACGCCATCTACCAGCATCTCGGCAGACGCTACCTCTCCCTGGATCTCGACCTGGACAAGAAGCTCTGTCACGTCGAGCAAGTCAATGTCGACTACTACACCGAGGCTGTCTGGGAATCCCGCGTGACTCTGACCGAGGTCGAGGAACGAACCGAGGTCCACGGAAACCGCGTCGAGTTCGGCCCCATAAACGTCAACAAGCAGCCCAAGCTCTACAAGAAAATCCGAGAACGCTCCTTCGAAAATATTGGCTATGGGCCCATTACCCTCGAGCCCTTCATTTACGACACTACCGGGCTCTGCCTGCTACCGGCTGCAGAGTGGCACGACGCCATGGAAGCGGCCGACAAGCGCTACGTCAGCGCCGCCCTGTTTGGCCTCAGTTACATCCTGCGCCACGCCGCCCCCAGCCTCTGCCTCTCCGATCGGCGCGACCTAGAAACCGATGTCAGCCTGGTCGAAGTCACAGACGGCATTTGGAAGAGTGCCCTCTTCCTTTTCGACACCCACCTGGGGGGCATCGGCTTTTCCGAGCACATCTTCGGCATCCTGCCCGATGCCTTCACCCTCTGTGCGTCAATGATCAAGGCCTGCCCGTGCCAAGCGGGCTGTCCCGCCTGCGTCCCGCCCTTGCCTCCCGGTGTCGAAGACGAAGAGCTGCAGCAGTTGCTGATCGAGTCCAACGCCTCCGTCGCCTGCACCGTCAGCCTGCTCGACTCCCTCCTTACCGGTGCCATCATCCCGCCCGTCGTTCAGGAAACCGTCGTCCGCCGCCCCCCGCCAATCTCTCCTCCCCCCGAAGACCAGGCCGCCCAACTGCGCCAACAACGCATGAAGCGAGCCGCCGGCATCATGAAGGACAAACGAGACCGCTTACACTGATGGCTACCGGCATCTATGATTTACTTGACTCAGGAGGCGGCCGCAAGCTCGAAAAGTTTGGCGAAGTCGTCCTCGAGCGCCCCTGCGCTCAGGCAGTCTGGAGTGCCCAGCAGGACCCCGAGCGCTGGAAACCCAACGGCGCATTCATCCGCACCGGCAGTGAAGGAAAATGGCAACTGCGCCAGAGCGTCCCGGCCGAATGGACCTGTGAGGTAGACGGCCTCTCCTTCCTCCTGCGCGCCACAGACTTTGGCCATGTCGGCGTCTTCCCTGAGCATCGTCGTGCTTGGCGTTGGGTCACAGACACGATCCAGAGCCAGCCCGGTCGGACCCTGAAGGTCCTTAATCTCTTCGCCTACTCCGGCGGCGCCACCCTCGCGGCCGCCCGAGCGGGTGCCACCGTCGTCCACCTCGATGCCTCCAAGAAAATGGTCCAATGGGCCCGAGACAACGCCGCTCTCAACAAACTCTCCGATCGACCCATTCGCTGGATCTGTGACGACGTCACCAAGTTTCTCGACCGTGAGCTCCGGCGCGGCAATCGCTACGACGCCATTCTGCTCGATCCCCCCAGCTTTGGTCGCGGCAAGCGCCTCGAGCTATTCAAGATCGACACCCACCTGTCCAAGCTGCTCAGTCAGTGCCAGGCCTTGCTCTCCGACCAACCCGCCTGCCTCTTTCTCTCCTGCCACACCCCCGGTTACACCCCGCTCGTTCTCGACCATCTCGTCCGCCAAATGATGGGCAGCCAGGGACGCATCGAAACCGGCGAGATGCAGCTGACAGGCACCGATGCCCTCGCCATTCCCAGCGGAGCCTATGCCGCCTGGCGCGCCTAAGTCATGTCCAGCATTACCCTCGAGATTATTTATCAGGACAACCACCTGCTCGCCATCGACAAGCCCGCCGGCATTCCCACCCAAGACTCCGGGAGCGGCCTGGACAACCTCGAAGACCAAGCCCGGCAGTGGGTCAAAGAAGCCGCCAAAAAGCCCGGCAATGTCTTCCTCCACGCCGTCCACCGGCTGGATCGCCCCGTCAGCGGTGTCGTTCTGTTTGGCCGCACCACCAAGGCACTCCAGAGGCTCAATCTGCAGCAGCGCGAGAAGCAAACCCGCAAAGTCTACCTGGCCCTACTTGACCGCCCGCCGCCCAAGCCCTCCGGGACCCTCACGCATTGCCTAGCCCATGGCAGTCACCGCGCACTGGTCAGCAACACGCGTCAGCCCGATCACAAACTGTCCACCCTGCACTACGAAGTCATCCGCCAGCACGGCCCGTTTTGCGAAGTGCGCATCCTGCTAGAGACCGGTCGTTACCATCAGATTCGTGCGCAATTCGCACATGTCGGCTGTCCCATCGTTAACGACAGCCAGTACGGCGCTACCCGTGCCAGTTGGCCCGCGCATCGGATTGCCCTCCATCACAGCGAGCTTGAGATCATCCACCCCACGCTGCGCAGTCCCCTGGTTTTGCGGAGTTCGCAACCAGACAATCCTTGGTAGAAGTACGACGTGCTCCCTGGCGGTCGTCAATTTATGAGATGTATACCCTTTAATCGTCGAACAACTTACGGAAGCTATGCGGCAAGGTGCTCGAGAGGCGTGTTCGGAGCAGGTGCTAGTTCATCCACGCTCTGTTAGGCAGACTTGCGGACGGCGGCTGCCAGTGTTTCCAGCACCGTAACAGTATCCTCCCAGCCCAAGCAGGCATCGGTGATGCTTTGGCCATGGACCAGCTCGCGCCCTTGGGCGATCTCCTGACGCCCGGCGACTAGGTTGCTCTCAATCATCACGCCGAATACTGTACCTTGATTTGTCGCGATCTGTGCCGCCAGGGTTTCTGCGACCGTGATCTGGTTACTTGGGATCTTGTGGCTGTTGCCATGACTGCAATCGACCATCAGGCGGGGGTTGAGGTGCTGCTGTTTGAGTAATTTCGAGGCGCTGGCCAGATTTTCCGCGTCGTAATTCGGTCCCTGGTTACTGCCGCGCATAATGACGTGACACTCCGGGTTTCCCTGCGTCGCCACGATCGCGGCAACGCTCTGCTTGGTCACTGACAGGAAGTGATGCGCATGACGTGCTGCTTCAATCGCATCTATGGCGACCTGGACGCTCCCAGTTGTGGCATTCTTAAATCCCATCGGGCAAGACATACCCGATGCCAGCTCGCGGTGGATCTGACTTTCTGTGGTCCGGGCGCCGATCGCCCCCCAACTCACCAGATCTGCCAAAAACTGCGGCATAATCGTATCGAGAAACTCGCAGCCGGCTGGCATCCCAAGATCTGCCAGCTGACATAACAGGCCCCGCGCCACATGCAGCCCTTGGTTAATGTTGAAGCTGCCGTCAATCAGTGGGTCGTTGATCAGTCCCTTCCAGCCCACACTGGTCCGAGGTTTTTCGAAATAGACACGCATCACAATCAGCAAGTCCTCCGCGAACCGCACCGCTTGCTCCCGCAGGCGCTCTGCGTACTCCAGGGCCGCGTTCGTATCGTGAATGGAGCAAGGTCCCACGACAGCGACCAGCCGCTTGTCATCGCCACGCAGACACGCGCCGATCAGGTGCCGGGTCTTTGCCACCGTCTCCGATCCTGCCTCCCCCACCGGCAACTCCTCCATGAGGATCGCCGGAGGAATCAATGGCTTGATCGCCGCTATTCTTACATCATCGGTCTCGTAGCGCACGGCACGGCCCTTCTTTCGTGTTGCAACTGCTCCTGCCTCGGTTGCACCGGGCTTCCGAGATCCAAGCCGCCACTATAATGAACTGAACCCGCAATTCCACCAACTGCTGACAGACCTGTGGACCTTAGCCAATGTGATTTCCAGGCAGTTCGGTAGGGGCCTGCGGCCTGCCTCAACAGCCCTGATGGGATCATATCGCTAGGTGCTTCGAACAGGTGGTTGCAGAGCCCGACGAGGCCTTACTACATTTGCTGCGCATGGGGAGACCGTTGGACATCAAGCACCTGAAGCAATTCCTCGAGACGTTTTCGGACTACACGGCGCTGGTCTGCACGACTTCTGCTCTCTCGCAGAGAGTCGTAGAAGTGTGCGACCTGCTGGAGATCGGGATCCCGGCGGATCTGAGTATCGCCTCGTTGCAGCGCGCGGGCACACGACCGGAGAGCGAGTCTGGGGGGAGTTTACCAGTGTTTATTATTGGTGGGAGGAGCTGTTTGCCGCCTGTTTTGCCGCGTTCGATGCCGGTAGCCGATACCCGCACATCGCCAGCATGGATTTTTTCCGGAGGTGCTGCGGCATGAAAGCACGGCCCGGCTAGGTCATCTGCCCGGTGCGTGACGTGAATTGAGGGCCTCCTGTCCACCACCACACGGCACTGCCGTGCCTGACTACGAACTTGGTCTTCTAGGGGGCCGCGCGGAAATAGATTCGCATTTTCGCGGGAGCGCCGCAAGGGGATTGCGGATCGTAGCAAAACATGCTATCATAGTTGCAGCATAATATGCTAGTATTAGAGGTTTTTACATGAGTGTCATTACCTTGCGCGGTCTGTCTCCGGATCTGGTTGAGAGCCTGAAGGCAGAAGCGCGACGAGAGCAAACCAGCATGAACCGGTACATCGTGAATCTCATTCAGGACAGGCTTGGGGCAAACCAGGCGGGCAAGCCTCGCGTTTACCACG
>Ga0115567_10001846_pt1 | contig 21000 bp, 23 predicted proteins | sample COGITO_mtgs_1204_2_FD_88679 | JGI IMG/M metagenome (GOLD analysis project Ga0115567, IMG submission 88679) | Pelagic marine microbial communities from North Sea - COGITO_mtgs_120412 | ecosystem: Environmental > Aquatic > Marine > Epipelagic | place: Germany:Helgoland, sampling site Kabeltonne... | reverse complement strand
GGCCTTATTTACCTGGTACAATCAAAAACCGTTTACCCGCCTATGAGTAAAGACTTCGAGCGGGCTACTACGGTCACCGTTGCTGTAGATTTAAATCAAAATGGGAAAGTTTTGGATTCTAAAATTCACAACAGTAGTGGATTTCGTTTTTTAGACGAAGCCGCCTTACAGTCCGTTAGAAACATAACGGCCTACAAGCCTTTGCCCAAAGCGCTTCACCCATACGCCACCTTTTTAGTGCCTATACATTTTTTTTAATTTGATCTGCCACTGATGCGCAGGCTTTTTCTAAATCTTCAAGACTTGATGAATTGTCTATATAAAAATCTGCCAAGTCTTTTTTAAGCTCTAGAGGCATTTGTGAACTTAATCTTTGCTTGATCTCTTCATCAGACCAAGAATTTCTTTTTTTAATCCTCATCAACTGAGTTGCTTGATCCGCCCCGACACAAATTGTGGCGTCAAAAAAAGTCTGCATATCTTTTTCAAACAAAAGAGGAATTTCATAAAAAGCTAAACTGTGGCCCAACTTCTTAAGATCCTCTTTCCTTTTTTGACTTTCTTTTCGGACCAAAGGGTGCAAATAGTTTTCTAAATTTTTTAGCTTTGAGCTGTCTGGGAAAACCGCTTTTGCGATATTTTCTTTAGAAAAATTTTTACTGTCTATTTTTAAAATTTTTGAAACCTCAGACACCACTACTGGATGTTGGTACAGGTCATGAACAATTTCATCAGCTGAGACCACACCAAAGCCTTGCTTTTTAAAAAAAGCAACCGCAGTAGATTTACCGCAACCAATTCCACCTGTGACACCAACCCAAATCATCTTGTCTTTAGTCTATGCGAACCACTAAAGCGTGTAAAGCTTGGGACTTTTTGTACCGAGTAATCTACATAAATGAGTGAATTTAAACCTGAACTTTTTGGAAAATACCTGTTGCTTGAAAAAATAGCTATGGGCGGTATGGCCGAGGTCTTCCTTGCGAAGTCCTCTGGCGTCCAGGGTATTGGAAAATTTCTGGCAATGAAAAGAATTCTTCCGCAGTACTCAGCGAATGAAGACTTTATAAATATGTTCACCGAAGAAGCTAAAATTTGTGTGAACCTCTCTCACTCCAACATTGCTAAAATTTATGAGTTCGGTGTTGAACAAGGTCAGTTCTTTATTGTAATGGAACTAATCGAGGGGAAGAATCTTAGACAGATTTTGTCCAGACTTGGAAAAGAAAACCGACAAGGTTTTTCGGTAGATCAAGCCGTCTATATAGCCAAAGAAGTGGCGGCAGGCTTAGACAACGCTCACAGGTGCTTGGATGATTCGAGTGGAAAACCTTTAAATATAATTCATAGAGATATGAGCCCCCAAAATATCATGGTGAGTTTTGAAGGTGAGATCAAAGTTGTAGACTTTGGAATCGCCAAAGCTGAAGGCGAAAAAGAAGAGACCAAAGCAGGAACCTTAAAAGGAAAATTCTCTTATATGTCTCCCGAACAAGCTTCTGGAGAGAAAATAGACTCTCGTACTGATATCTACTCATTAGGTATCGTTTTGTGGGAGTTATTAGCTAACAAAAGACTTTTTACATCCTCGTCAGAACTCAACACTTTAAAAAAAATCAGAGAAGGAAAAATACCCCCCATCTCAAAGATCAACCCCAAGGTCCCAGAAGAACTTGAGCGCATAGTGAATATTGCACTAGCTAAAGATGCGAGCAACCGCTATCAAACTTGTGCTGAGTTTTATAAAGACTTAAATAGATTTTTAAATAGATTCTACCCTGATTTTTCATCTCATGATTATTCTATTTTTGTGAAAAGTCTTTATGCAGATGAAGTTCTAGCCAACAGAAAAAAGTTTGTTGATTTTTCTAAGCTTTCAAAAAATTACGACTACTCGGCAAATACAATTGAAAAAACTATAGCTGGTAACGGCAAAAATTTCGATCCACTAGCCCCCTCAGCTACTTCAACTAATGTAAACATGAACTTTAAATCACTCAAGGTTGAGAAAACTCATACCAACTTTCAATCAAACGGAAGAACTTCTACAAAAAGCACCGTTAAAACAATTCGAAACAAAAGAAATGATCTGTTCTCCCCTGCTAACCTTTCTATTATTGGAATTTTTATATTTGCAATAGCACTGATCACTTCACAATTAGTAAGTTTTGAAGAGGATATTGAATATGCTATTGAACAGCCCTCTACTGAAAGAAATTTAGAAAATGGTGGTTATGAATCTCATAACATAATTATAAACAGCCAGCCCTCAGGTGCTGAAGTTTACATAAATGGTCGAAACCAGGGGCACATCACCCCTGCTAGAGTGACCGTTCCCTCTGAAAAGCTTTTCACTCTCGACTTGAGAAAAGACGGTTATTTAAACTACAAAACAAAGCTAAACTCAAAGGGCAATGGATCTAAAGAAAGCTTCACCCTTCAAAAACTTAACATTGGTAAATTGGACATCCGCACACCTAGCAGAAGCACAGTAATTTATATAAACGGTAAAAAACTAAGAGAGCGTCCACCTATTTTTGACTACCGAGTTCCCTCATCTAGAAAAATTAAAATCCGCGCTGTAGACAAACGCAAGCAACTCTATTCAGAAAGAATTGTTTCTGTTAAACCCGATTCAAAAATTACAGTAAATCTAGTTCCTGATAAGCCTCTTTAAAAATCAGGCCTTACAATCCTGTCCCAATCTTCAAGCACGGCCTTGTCAATAGAAGGCTCTCTATAAGAAGATATGTTTGGATTGAAATACTCAGCCTCGACCCCGTCAAAACCTTTAAACTTATAGACCCCACATGACTTAGACTTTATAAAGTTTGGTGTTAGATAAGCCTTTCCACCGCCAGAGGGTATATCTACCGAATATGTTGGAAGAGCCACGCCTGAACTGCGGCCCCAAAGTTCTTTTTGTATTTTAAGAGAGTCTTCAATTGAAGTCTGCAGATGTCCCGTTCCAGGCGAAGGGTCACATTGAAACATATAATAAGGAAAAACCTTACACGAAATAAGTTCTCTTGAAAGTTTATAGATCAAAGCTGCAGAATTATTGATTCCGTTTAGCAGAACGCTTTGATTTAGGATCTGAACACCACCCTCAGCAAAAGCTCTCAACTTTTTTTTAGTGTAAGCCGGAAGTTCTTTGTGGTGGTTAAAATGAGTCATCAAAACAACTGAGGTTTTAACTTTAAAAATTTCTAAAAGTTCTGCATCTAAGCGCATGGGGCAGGCAGCAGGCATGCGAGATCCAACTCTTATAAGATCTACATGAGAGATTTCATCTAAATCATCGATCACTTTTTTAAGTCTTGCATTAGAAAGAGTGAGTGGGTCACCACCACTTAAAATCACTTCGCGAATGCCTTTATTGTTACGGATGTAATCTAAAGCCTGTTCATAAGTGTCTTTTGCAGGAAGAACCTGACCGCCTCCAGTAAAGTGTTTTCTAGTGCAGTATCTACAATAGATTCCACAAAAATCGGTGATTAAAAACAAAACACGGTCAGCATACCTATGCACAATACGCTCTGTTGGACTGTTTTTAACCTCTGCAAGTGGATCATTTTGAGACAAGTCCAAACCCAAGGTTTCTAAAACAGAAGGCATAATCATTTTTCTAATAGGATCATTAAGGTTTTCAGGATCAGCAAGGCTAGCGTAGTAGGGAGTTGTTTGAATGTTGAAAATTTTAGAGCCCAGCCTGAAACCTTCTCTCTCTTCTTCAGTCAGTTCAAAGTAGGTTTCAAAATCCTTTAAGCTCTTTAAAGACCCTTTAAGTTGCTCCTGCCAAGATGTTTGTGCTGCCTCAGACTCTAAAAGATAACGATCAGGTGTAAAATCTTTAAACACTCATACCCCCCTATCTTGCAGCTGGCCTTGGCCCGCATCTTGTAATGTTAATTACGTATAATTGAGATCACAGGGGGATTCAATGGATAAGAACAGCACCAGAAAACTAGGTTTATCTGCACTTATAGGCCTATTCGCATTTTACGGGCTAACAGCGCACAACCTAAAAATTGGTTCAGTGAGCTCCTCAGGAATTGTCATCAAATACACAAAGCGAGGCCTAGCAGCTGCTGAAAACAAAATTAGCTGCCTTAAAACTAAAAATGCAATTGACGAAACCGCAGTTGATAGGTTTACAGACCAGGAGTGCATCTTCCACGTTTCGCCTAAAACATTAGGCAATGGTGACACAGAATACACTGTGACCACATATTATAAAGGCCATACAACAATAGGCACTAAAATCTATCCCGCTCAAGAAATTGCTGGTGCAGAAGATCACAACAAAAATTTTATCATTGATACGATTAAAAAGAGCAAAGCTAAATTTGACGTAGCTCAAGAAAATTTATCTAAAGTTGAACTGGCAAATGCTGCTGTTGATGAAAGTTCAGCTGAGACAGAAGAGGTTCCACCTGCTGACACTGTAGTCGCCGAAGAGGCAGCGCCTGCACTTAAAGAAAAAAACAGTGACGGCAGACCAGCTCTAAGTCTTCCAAAGTCTTCAGATGATGAAGACAGCTCTGAATTAAGCTCTGTTAATGAAGATTCATTTGATGATGAGGCTTTAGAAGATGCTATCAATGACTATCGAGAGCTTAAAGCAAGCTACAGTTCTTGCGAAACCAATCAAAGTGAAAGCAAAGAAATCAAAACTTTAGAAAAATATGAAAACCTAGTCTCCAGTTACATTCAAAACATTGATGAGTATGAGTCTTCTAATGGCGATGGCAGAACTCCTTTTGAAAGACTCAGTTCTAAAGAACTGTCTAAACTTAAAGAATTTAGTGCTAAAGTTGATGAGGTCAGATCAGGTTCTGATGATGATTACGAAGATGACGACCGTGATGAGCGCGTTAGAAGCTCAGACAACAGCTCTAAAATTGAAACATGTTTGATGGCGCGCAACAAAGAGATCAAAAACAAAGAAGAGCAGTTTGAACATTACGCTCAAAATATTCAGCCTATTCTAAGACAAGAGATGCAGGTCGACTCTCCAGATCAGTTTGCAAACGTCACAGGATCATTAAATGACAGCAACAACCCTTTTGTAGCCTTGGCCAGCGGGAACGAATATATCGCAAGCTCTGTCAGAGCAGATTACTTGGGTGCAAACACAAGAGTTTCACTTTTACAAATCGACAAACTTAAAGCTAGCGCTAAAACAACAGCTGAACTTATGAACCTTGATCGCCAAGCAGATGAAATCAACTCTAAGTACTCATTAGAGATGTCTCAGATGATCGCATCTAACCCTAAACTTGCGCCTCACTTAAATAATGGTGACCAGTACTGGGCTCAGCAAATTGCATCTTTTAACTTAACCAGTCCTGTCGACACACCTTCATTAACAAGTGTAAGTGCTACGAATGGCCAAATCAGTCCTGATTCTCAAACAGCCGAGCTTGAAGCTTTCAGAGCATTGGTGCTTAAAAGACTACAGATCTCAAAAAATGGAAGCGGAAAGGCCCGAATAATTGCTCCAATGAGAAGTAACAGGGCCATTCCTCAAGTAGGCGATTCTGTAAGTTCAGGTCCAATTCGCGGTGAATAAATTTTAGTCCGAATTAAAAATATGATTTTTAATAAAAAAGGCTTTGGATCAACCAAAGCCTTTTTGTTTTTAAAAAGTAGTTTTTTTAAAAGACTGCCACTTTTAAAACCAGACTAGAAAGTTACACCCAGTCTTGTTGTGACTCCGAAACTGTTGCTTGTTGAAAAAGCTCCGGTGCCTTCAAAGGCTCTGCCTGGTGCAAAGTAACCTACAGTTGTGCTCAAAAGTATATTTTCAGTAGGCATGTAGTCCATTGTGAAGTCTAGCTCAGAACCCAAGTAAGACGAAACTTCCCCTCCACCTGGAGCAACGTTGGTTTCATTCAACCACGCCATTACAATCGTTGTGTTTAATTTCCATTTTCTATTGAGGTTGTAATCAATTGATGGCGCTAAATATTTTGCGTTAGAGATGCTGTCTGTGTCCACCGTTCTGTCCGGGCGGTAAGCAGCGCCTAAAGCTCCGTTACGACCTCTTAAAGATGTTCCTGTTGGATCATAACTCGCATCACCTAATGGATGGTTAAAGAGGATCAAGCCTAGGTTGTAGTTTCTATGCATAGCAACAGAAGAAACCTCTCCTGCATCCCGAGGGTCGTTTCCCGAAGCATAACCAAACTTACTTGCCAGGCTCCACTTCCCTAGAGTCCAATCAACCTGACCTGCAAGGCCAAAACCCTTTAAAGAAATGTTGTTTCCAGCGCTGTCTACTCCTGCAGTGCCATCTTGTGCTAAAGCTTCAAAGCCGTAAGATATTTTTTCTTTTTTTCTGTTGAAAAAGACGCTGTAAGTGATTGGTTTAGAAGCTCCAAACTCTCCGCCTGGCACAGGATTAAGTGCGTTAACAGACTGCGGGGTGTGTCTTTGTAAAATCATAAAACCTAAATCTAAACCTGTGTCTTCAACAGTGAAACCAAACTTCATTCCAAATTCAGAAGTTTGACTGCCATCACTTAAGCTGTCTGACAAAAAGTTTAAAACCGGGTTAAAGGACAAGGAGCCCATATTGAATCTGTAAGAAATACCGTCTCTGTTTGTATAATAATGGTCAAAGGCATCGTGTCCTGCATTGAAAAAGGCACCGTAACCAAATTCAAGAGGCTGCCTTCCCAATCTCAGCTCGCCATTGGTGTGCGAGTACTTTAAATAGGCTTCACTGATGTTAACAGCTCTAGATTTTTGAAACTGTCTTTGTACAAAAGGCGAGGGAACATCTTGATTGTATGTCGACTGATTAGACGAGATGTTGCTACCTAGAATCTGTCCTACTCTTGATGTGTTTGGAACCGAGTTGTCATCACCGTTTAGAACATCAAGACCACCATGAAAGCTTAGTCCACTAAAAAAAATAATTTCAGGTTTTAGAAACATATGGTGATTGATGTAATCTTTATCGCCATCATTCGAGTTTCCTAAATCAACGCCAGAAAAATAATTTGCCTCAGCGCTGTAATTTCCCTCCCAGTAAAAATCATAAGAGAACGAAACTGCTGGCCATATTGCAAATATTAAAAAAGTTAAAATCTTATACATACTACAATCCTTTTCTGTGAAGTTCTTGCTCGTAGAACCTGCCATATTGAACTTCCCATTCCATTGATCCCTCACTAATGGTTTTCTTTTGGTTGGTGATTTGAGCTCGAGCTAAACGGTCCACTTCTTGATGAATATTGATAAAGGAATTTACACCTTTCTTAATTTTTTGAAGCAGTTGGAGGTCATCATTGCTTGAGACTGCGTTTTGTTTTTTAAGTTCATCACGGATAAGATGAGCCAAGTGATTGGCGCGATTTTCAGAAATCATATAAAAGCCCTCCTTTAAAGAACAAAGCCTTGTTGCTCTGCTAATTTTTTCTTAAGCAGTGGAAACATTTTGTAGTGCTCAAAACCACCAGGATTTTGTTTTTCTAAAGTTTCCATCATATCGTTTACAGATTGATCTAAAACTTTTTCAGCTTCCATATTTTGCTTAAGAACGTTTATAATGACACTTTTAAACTTATCAGTTCCAAAATGCACATCCAACTTATCTGTAGCAGAAACCTCTTTTAAGACTTCAGCGGCTATTTTATTCATTTGATTGGGACTTAATTTCATAGGATATAAACTAAACGAAGGGTTAAAAAATATGTCAAGACAGTCTTGGGTCAACAAACTCAAAATGAGCCTTAAGCCAATCTGTATGGGAGCCGCTATTCTCGTCCCTATTTTTGCAATTTGGTGCTTTTTAGAGGTGAAAGAGCTTAAAAAATCAACAGAGTCTGGCTGGTTTAGAGTTCCCACAAAGTTCTACTCCTCCCCACTTCGATTTAGAGTGGGTCAGCAGCTAAATGCTCAATCTTTATCCACTTTTTTAAAATCAGCCGGTATGATCGAACGTGGCCTTGGAGAATCACTTAGTTCAGAGGAGTTTACTTTCCTTCCAGAGCAGTATTGTGCAGCCCAGCTTGGGCTTGATTTAGAACCAAACACAACAACCTGCTTTTTGGTTTTAACCAAAGGGGCTGAAGAATTTGTGATGGAGGTCTCTCAAAACAAAATTTTGAAGATTTATAAATTAGAAAATAAAATCCCCACAGAGCAAAAAATCTTAACAACATCACCCATAATGTTTGCTCAAATGTCGGGAGACCAACATGTTTTAAGAACACGCGTCACCCTTTCACAAGTCCCCAGATACTGCATTGACGGGGTGCTGGCCATAGAAGACGATCGTTTTTTGAATCATGGGGGCGTGAGCATAAGAGGCATCACAAGAGCTGCAATTGCAAATTTTAAAACTGGTAAGTTTAGCCAAGGTGGAAGCACGCTCACCCAACAGCTTGTGAAAAATAAATTTTTAACTAACGAAAAAACAATCACGCGTAAAATTAAAGAGGCCTGGATTTCTGTACTCTTAGAACTTGTTTTAACAAAAGAACAAATTCTTGAAGCTTACCTCAATTACATCTACTGGGGTCAGTCCGGAACCTACACAATCAATGGAATCCAAGAAGCCTCTAAACATTATTTTGATAAAGACGTGCACCGGCTCTCACTTGCTGAATGCAGTTTGCTTGCTGGAGCCATTAAAGGGCCGGGGATTTATGGACCTGGTAGAAAACGTTCGCGCTCAAGACAAGAAGAGGTGCTTGAGCGCATGCTGGCATTAGATCTCGTAAACAAGGAAGAGGTCACTAAAGCGCTGAACGAAGAAGTCAGTCTTTCACGTAAAAAAACTAGAAAAAAAGTGCAGGCTCCCTACTATGTAAACGCGGTTAAAAATGAACTCTTACAAACCACTGAAATAGAAGATTTTGAAGGTCTCTCAATTTACACAGAAATGGATTTTTTCACACAAAGAGAAATGGAAGCTGCTGTAGACAGTCATCTAAAATCTAGATCCAAAGGCTTTCAAGGGAGCGTTTTGATCGCTGAAAATTTAACAAACTCCGTTGTCGCACTCACCAGTGGCCCTAGTCAGACTCTAAATTTCAACTCTGCAGTTTATGGAAAAAGACAAGTCGGCTCTCTGGCAAAACCATTTGTCTACCTCACCGCTTTAGAAAATGGCATTAGTCCGCTTGAAGAACTTTCAAACTCCCCCTTCACCTATAGATACGAAGGCCAAACTTGGACACCAAAAAATTATTCAAAGGGAGATCCCAATGCAGTTTATCCAATGTATATGGCCTTGGCGCAGTCTAGAAACATTCCAACTGTCAGACTTATGGATCGCTTTGGATACAAAAAAGTTTACGCGAATCTTTTAAAATTTGGTTTTCCAGATTTCTCACCTGTGACTCCAGGTTTAGCACTGGGTTCTTTCGAAGCCTCCCCACTTGAAGTTTTAGGTGCCTACGTAAATCTCTCTGTCCAGTCCGATGAAATTTACAGAGGCAAACCAAAATTTATCAACTATGTGACAAATTTAAAAGGTGACATAGTTTTTAATAGAAAAACTGAAGCGCTAAGTTCAAACCCTATGCCAAAAGAAAAGCGTATGCTTTTAGAAATAATTAAAAACACGCTGACACTTGGTACAGCCAAACGTTCACAGACTCTTGGGCTTAGAGGTGTCTACGCCGGTAAAACCGGAACCACAAATGACCACTCTGATGGTTGGTTCGCAGCTGTTTCACCCGAGCGCTCTTTTGTGACCTGGGTTGGAAAAGCGCCCTACCTTACTAAACAAGGTTTTAAAATTACAGGCTCGAGTGCTGCTCTTCCTATATGGATGAAGGTGGCCGCCAAACTTGAGCGTGCCGGTCAGTTTTCAGATGAAGACTGGGTTTATGATGACACCTTGCTCGAAGCTGTCGATTTTGAGAAGTATGGCGAAGATATGGATGTAGTCCCTCCTCTTAACAAAGCTGCACTTCCTAAAGTTTTAGTCCCTATTAAAAACTAAGTTCAAATTTTCATTTATACTATTTAGCAGCCAGCGCTGCTGGCTCATTTATTCATTTCAGGACTCAACTTCTGTCATTCCTAAAACCACCACTTCTCGCCTTTAAAAACTCGCAAACCTAGACCTGTGAACAGTTTTAGCGTTCTTTCTGCAGTCTTTATTTGACATCGCTTATAAATAAACATATAAAAACTTGTGCGCAAAAAAACTCAACTTGATTTTTTTGAAAATAATGAAACTCGTGGAAGAAAGAGAAAGATTCCTTTGAATGTCCAGGGCGGTAGTCACCACATGAATTACAATCCCGCGAAAGCGAGGCCCCTCCACACAAAAAAGGCGCTTCATGTGGTTCTCAAATCTAAAAAAGCTACTGACGCATATTCTTTTAAAAACAAAAAGTGGGAACAGAAAATCTGGGACCTTATTGCCAGACACGCAAAAGCCAACGGCATTAAAATCTACTCCTATTCCAACGCTGGAAACCACCTACATCTACTCCTAAGAGCCAAGTCCCGTGATGGTTACAACAGCTTTATAAGATCCGTATCAGGCCTGATCGTAAGGCTTGTGACCGGAGTCCAAAAAGGTAAAAAAAGAAAAGAAAAGTTCTGGGATGGACGCCCTTTTTCAAGGATTGTTCACTTTGGAAAGGACTTTCAAAAAGTAAAATCATATCTGCTTAGAAATACGTTAGAGGTTATTGGTTGGATTCCAAAAATCAAAAGATCCAAGAAACTCACGCCCGAGTGGAAAGCGTTTTGGCATAGGACGGTTGAGATTCCGGGCTAGCATATCTAATTTTATAAATTGACTTAGATATACAATTTTCTAGAATCCATATATGATAAAAAAACTTTCAATAGCAACAGTCACGTTCTTCGTATTTGTTCTCTTCTATCTTGGAACAGCATACTTTTGGGCTTACAGCCCATCGGAAACAGCCCTCAAAAGCTATGAGAATAAAAACAATCAAAAACTTCAGCTAACAAAAGCTCAAGTATCAATGTTGTTAAAAATTGAAGACCCAAGTTTTTGGAAAAACAAAGGAATTGATATTTCTCATAACGGCCAAGGCAAAACTACTATGACTCAAAGTGTAGTTCCTTTGTTACTGTACAACACTGAGCTAAGTGGTTGGAGAGCAAATCTTCAAACTGTTTACAGCTCGCTGTGGCCAAAATTTAAAAAAATTGATTTGGGTAGAGATGTTATGGCTCTAGCTGTTTCTAAAAAAATCCACAAAGATAAAATTCTTAAAATTTTCGCAGAACAAGTTTACCTTGGATACTTAGACAACAAGCCCGTTTTTGGCATCTCGCAGGCCTCTCAAAAATATTTTAATCAAGAGGTGAGCAAACTAAGTATTGAAGATTTCGCAGGTCTAGTCGGTATGTTGAAAAGTCCTGATCACTACAGTCCAATCAATAACAAAAGTGCTTTTAACGAAAGAAAGAGCCGTGTTTTGAAGGTGATTAATGGCAGCTGCGCTCCGAGTGGCTTATTTGATACGGACTACTCTTCTTGTAGCTAAGTTTTTAATATAATAAACCTCAACACAGGACCCCACCAATGACCCCAAGCAAACCCGCTCATCATGAAATAAACTACATCGAGTTCACAGTGACCGACTTACAAATAGCAAAAGACTTTTACTCTCAGGCATTTGATTGGGAGTTCACTGATTACGGCCCCACCTACGTAGGCATTAAGAAAAATGACAATGAGTTTGGTGGTTTCAGCTTAGAGACCATGGTTAAAAAAGGCGGGCCCTTAGTTATTCTGTATTCTGACAAAGTCGAAGACAGTCTAGAGTTGGTAAAAGAAGCTGGCGGTAAAATTTCTAAAGATATATTTGATTTTCCGGGCGGCAAAAGGTTTGAATTCTTAGACCCTTTTGGCAATGAACTAGGGGTCTGGTCAAAATAACCAGTCACCAACTGAACTCACAAGAGCCCTAAAAGCTCTTTTAAGTAGTGTCAGCACCCAAACACCAGCTTTGAACCAATTTGCCACAAACCATTAAAAGCACCTGACACCCCTATTTTTTGCTGATATCTACAGCTCTTGAGTTGAAAAGATGATCGCCAGTGTGCGTGCAAACAAACATTGGAGGAAAGTCCGGACTTTATAGAGCAGTGCAAAGGGTAACGCCCTTCCGCCGTGAGGCGAGGACTAGTGGAACAGAAAGAATGTACGCGGCATTGAGCCCTTTTCCGGGAACGGGAGGTTTAGGGGGAGCTGGCGTAGTGAAAACAGCTAAACTCTGCACAAAGCAAAACCAAATAGGAAAGCGTCTGAGTGCTGCTCGCACGAAGCTTTCGGGTAGGTTGCTTGAGACTTGGAGCAATCCACGTCCTAGAGGAATGATTGTCACTAAGTGGTGAAAAACTTTTTTCCTACCACTTAGACAGAATCCGGCTTATTGAAGACTCAAGGTTTTTTAGTGTGAAGTGAAAGCTTCACACTATTTTTTTTAAAAAAGCTTCAAAACAAATGAGGCAACAAAGTGAAAGAGAGACGACTATGTTAGTTTTGGGATTAGACTTAGAAACATCAGGCCTAGAAAAAACCGAATGTGATATTCTCGAATTTGGTGCTGCACTTTGGAATGTAGAAGAAAAAAGACCTGTTTACCTTTTCTCAAAATTCAACCGTGATTTTAAATCAGAAGTTCCACCAGAAATTGAAAAACTAATCGGCTTAAGAGCAGCCGAAGTCAGAACTTGGGGAAAACCACTTAATGAGTGCCTCAACGAACTTTCTGAACTTATGGAAAAAGCCGATTATATTGTTGCTCACAACGGCACAGGTTTCGACAAACCATTCTTAGATCACACCTACAAATCAGCTGGTTTAAAAATGCCTGAAAAAATATGGATCGACACACAGATTGATCTTCCTTTTCCAGATGGAATGGGAACAAGAAAATTATCTTATCTTGCTGCTGAACATGGCTTTATCAACCCCTTTCCTCACAGAGCTATCACTGATGTTCTTACAACTCTAAAACTCTTTTCTTTATATGACTTCAACACAGTGATTGAAGTTGCCAGCTCTCCCCTTGTTCAAGTTGTTGCCAAGGTAAGCTATGACGAAAGACACAAGCCAAGACAAGCTGGGTTTAGATGGGACAGCCAAAGAAAATTTTGGTACTTGGACATCAGAAAAATTCTCATTCCCTCTAGAGAGTTCAATTTTGATTACCACATAAACGACAACGGCTAAAAAATGTCGGTCATAGATGTAGACCGCATCTCCAAAGCTTATGGTTCCTTTAAAGCCGTCGACAAACTTTCTTTCTCTGTCGAAAAAGGCGAATGTCTAGGACTCCTCGGCTCAAATGGAGCCGGAAAATCAACCACTATTAAAATCATCACAGGTCAGATTAAGCCTGACTCAGGCCGTGTAGAGGTTCAAGGAAACTGCTCTGAAACCGACCCCAAAAAAGTTCATTCAGTTATTGGCTACATTCCCGATGACCAAACTGTGTACGAAGAACTCACTGTAGAACAGAATATTGATATTTTCAGACAAATCCACGAGCTTCCCAAAAAAAGAACTGGTGAAATCATAAAAACCCTGAGTCTTATTGATAAAACAAAAGTTAAGGTCAAAAATCTTTCTAAGGGACTTAAGCAAAGAGTTCTCATCGCCAGAGCATTAGTGCACGATCCAAAAGTCATACTTTTAGATGAGCCCACCACAGGGCTTGATCCCAGCTCTGCTGAATCTATTTATGAAATCTTAGAAAACTTAAAAAAAACAGGTTCTACAATTCTACTCACCACCCATCTTATGAATGATGTGGAGAGACTCTGCGACCGCATCATCTTTATCAACAAAGGTGAAAAAGTTGAAGAAGGCAGCCCCTTTGAACTCAAAGCCAAGTACAAGAATAAAAGTGTAAAAGTTCAAACTGTTGACGGCGTGGAGCACGATTTAGAATTAGGTGATGAGCTCACAAATAAAATTGATGGATTGAATCAAGATATTTTCTCAATCAATACTTATGAGCCAAAACTTGAAGACATCTTTATAAAGCTTATCAGAGGAAATAAAAATGAATCTGAATAGAGTTGGCGCCATCATTTCAAAGGATTTTTATTGGGCCAAAAGCAACTCAAAACTTTTGGGCATCACGCTCATGCCCGCACTTATGAATATTTTCTTTGCTAAAGTGGCGGGGGCTAGCACCTTTGCAGTGGGGCTGAGTTTTTCCATTTCATTTTTAGGAGTTTTTTTAACAAGTTTTTTGCTTATTGAAGAAAAAAGAAGAGGCACTCTAAAGGCTCTGCTCACCACTCCCCTTACAAATTCGGAACTGTTGTTTGGAAAATTCATCTTTACTTTTAGCCTCTGTCTTTTGATCGCCTGCTTTGGCCTGGCAATAAACAAGAGGTTTGATCTTTTTCTAAATCCTTTCGTGATGCTAAATATTGCGATTTTTTCTGCGACAACATGCTTTGTTGGATTCATACAGGGACTCTTTTTCAAAAATGAACAAGAAATGAGTATCGCAGCTCCAATTGTTATGGTGCTTTTCGTGATTGGCTCTGCAATTGATGATGCAACAGACGCAGATGTAGCAGCATTTTTCCCAGACTACCACTTCACTCACGCATTAAACTCTAGTGAGCTCTCAAATTTTGAGTTGCTGTACCACACTACATATAGCTTTATCATCGCGGCGGTCACTTTTATCTTTGCTGTAGCTTTTGCGAGATTTTACTTTTCAAACAATGAAGAGAAACGCTTTTCAACTAAGCTGACTTTATACCTTGCTTCTTTTTTGGGGGTTTTTATAATTTCCGGTTTGATCTCACCAAGCCTTATTCAAGAAAAAAAGAAAACCAAAGAAGCCGGCTTTGCCACAGTTAAGTTCAAATCTAACGCCTGGAGAGGTGAAATCTCATATGATTCACCAGCTGTCATCTTAAAAAAAGTGCTCAACAGTAAAGATATGAAAAAATTTAAGTTTATAAAAGATGATCTTGAAGTCAGCGTTCAGGTAAGAGTCACGCGCTTTCATGAAGAGTTTGAAAAGAACAGAGAAAAGAAAATACGCTCTAAAAAATTTACGACCATTCTCGCAAAGGAGGATCTCATCATTAAGAGTTTGAAATTTAGAAAATGGGTTTACCTTCAAGACAAAAATAAACTTTCAGTTTTGGTCGAGTCCTTTTGCAACAAACAGCTTTTCCAAGTCTTTTTTGATGTTGAAAAATCGAATCTTGAAAAAGTATCCAAGAGTGTGAAGCTCTTAGATCAAATTCTTTTGAAGACTGAGCTTGAATGCTTAGACGGCAAACCTATATAGAAAAATGCAAGATATAGATCACGCTCTGCATTTACTAGCTATGCTCGTGTCAGCCTCTCAACAAAAGACAATAGTAAAAAAATCTACCTATTAGTTTTCGAATTTTTTGAAAATGTCATTTTTAAGCTGGTACTGTAAAATAATATGCAGTTATTTTGAACTTGATTTATCATAAAAAATTTAACGGAAATCTTTATCCTCAAGAATAACGTCTTACCCATTCTGCGATCTCTTTTTCAAGGAGTGTATCAACCCATTTAATATAAGGTTCATTTTTATAATTTTTACCAGCTTCGACTTTTATTGTGTCACTCAACTTAACAGATTTTTTTGAATTCAACTCTGCTCCGTACTTCACAGTTAGTTCAACTATATACTCAGAATAGTTGACTGGATAGAACACCGTCTTATAGAGGCGTTGATTTATAAATTTAAGCTCTAAAGTTCCTTTGTAATTTAGATCTACAAAGTCTGTGACTCTTATAATGTATTCGCTGAACTCCGGCCTAGGATCTTTTGCTGGCAACCTGCTGTCATATGTGACTTTCCAATCAAAATTTTTGATTTTAAGCTGTTCGATCACTTCTTCAGAAGTGTCAAAACTTTTGAAGTTGCCAATTAAATTTCCCGGGACCTCATTGCTAATTCGAATATTCTTTTCAAAATCATTAGATAAACCCCACCTAAAAACCACAATACTAACAGTAGCGGCTACAGCCACAAAAATAGCTAGAGCAGCAATCGTTTTTTTCATTTTTAACACTCCCACTGTCCAGGTTCGATTCCATCATGTGTAGTTTCAAAAAACCACTATCTTGCTGGAAAAGAAATTTAATATTTTGATCACGAAACCTTTAAAGTTGAAGCCTCTTCATAGTTTAAAGCATCTAAAAAACCACAATTTTTGAATACATCTTCTTCATGCGACTTGTCTAACAAGTACTCTTTCCCATTTTTTTTAAGAAGGCCATAAACATGATTAATAATCGCCAGCTCATCTGTTGAAAATAGAGTCTCATCAAACTCAATATTACTTTTAAAATCATGTGTGCTCGTTTTCACCAAATCACCACTATCAACCATATATTTTAGCAGCTGATCATATCCTTTAGGGATTGGTCCGTACTCTAAACAAGAGTATTTCATACCAGTGACACCAGTTTTAAATCTTTTAAAATGTATAAAATCTATGTAAAAAATTGCTTTGTAAAAAAACAGCGGTGATGGAGCCTGGCTTATTAATTTACTAACTACGTTTCTAAAAATATTTAAGTCAAATTTACGGTAACCGTTATAGGCATCTGGCTGATCATGAGCCCAAGTTACTTCTAAAGCGTTATTATCAGCTGAACTAATATCACACTTGAGTCGAATTAAATCATCTTGAGACTTGTCTTGAACAAAGTAAGTTTCCCAGCGCTTAATACTAGCAATACCTACACCTAAATAAGTCGCGAACTCTGCTTGGCTCATTTTAAGGGATTCTCTATAACCTCTAATCTCTTCGGAGGTAAGTAACGATTTACTTTGTCTATAAACATCGACCGTAGCACGCCTTAAATCATTTGCTTGCTCATCATTGAACTGATGAAAATCACATGATGTGCAAACCATTGCAGGAGTGGTCACATTAAAAGTTTGGCTTTTAAATAACTGCTCACTTTTAATTTTCTTCTCTTTAAACTCTTCGCTTTCACAGTTTAAACAAATCATAGTCATTCTCCTTTTGGTTTGTCTTCATGGCACCCCATGTAGAAATAATGATTCTTAACAAGACAAAACTTAATATACATTTTTTTACCCATGGCCTCGCTCTCCCAAGAGTATGCCCAGAGTTCCTTATCTAAGACAGAGACCTCGTAAGATCTCTGAGGAGGCCTCCCGCCTACATAACAATCACTGGGACCTGAGCCTTGAACCTCTTCTAACAAAACAACCAGCAAGGGCCATAAGTCTTTTGTATCCACTATACCTAAATCGTCTTGATCACTTACAAAGTGCTTTGAGCAAGGTATACTTCCCTTGCCTGAGTTTATGGCCTCAATTGCTTTAGAAACTTTTTTATTAAGTTCTCCAGCGCTTGGCCTAATTTTCTGAGGCATCCGCATCTCCAGTATCATATGATACCATTATATGATGCTAAAATCTACTATTGTTTTCACTTCATAAACTCAATGATTACAACCGCTTACCTTTTAAAGAAAGAAAATACTTCGGAGGCCTTCCCAGAACGGCCAAGCTTCATGTAGGCCGGCCGCATTGAGGATCAAAATATGAAAGATCTAATTAAAATTATCACGGCTCTAGCAATAACGGCGACTCTTGGTTTTGGAGCTATGGAAGTCCCCACTTAGGTAGAAAGGATAAATATCCAGTGGCAACTGGTTTTTAAAGTTTTAAAATCCAATTTATTTTTCTCTGCTGAATTTCACGAGAATGACCCCACCTCAAGAGATCACAAAGCTACTCCAAGAGATAAAAAGGCATTCACCAGGGTATTGCACCCCATAGTAAAGCTTTTCGCTGAGACAGCCGCAAAGACTTCAGAAATTGTTGATCTAACTTGGCTAGACTTAGATCTAGATGGGCAGCTTGTAAGGTTTAAAAAGCAAACCAAAATTCAAGCAAGAACTTTAGATCTATCAAATGAACTTACTAAAATCTTGAGACTCCTAAAGAGTAACTCCAAAGCAGAGCGAGTTTTTCAGACTCACTATAAAGAGAGCTTCACAAATGTTAAAGTAACGAGGGCTATCAACGAGTTCAAAGGTAAAAGTAGTTTTAAAAAAAGCTGGAGTCCGATGGATTTGAGACACTCCTTTGCTGTGAATTTCTTAAAAGAAGGAAATTCAGTTCGAGAACTTCAAAAGATTTTGGGTCATAATAATGTCTACGATACAAAAAAGCTTTATGGCGAAGTTTTGAGTAAACCATTATTTCAAGATTACAAAAGAACAGCAATCTAAAAAAATGGCGCTCGATTTGAGCGCCTTCTTTTTATCTATTTTTTAGGATCAACAACAAGGCACCGACCGAGACGCGACACGAATGGCCGTGCCGCATTTGATCTAATTTAGGCCCAATTTTTTGGATTTTTGAAAATTTTCGGCCTTTTTTTGGCCTCTGAGAAAACTAAACTGTCATTGAAATTTATTTTTGTATGCCTCCAGCACTCTTGAATCAAATGGAAATATTGATGTACTTATAGCCAGCCCCCTGTTTTTATCTAAAATCCATTCTCCTTGTACTCCGCAGTCTCTTCCGTATAAAAATGCAGCTATAGGGTAGTCTTTGGCCCCTGAACCAAAGAGAGGCTCTAATTTTTTGGAAGAAACTTCTTTCTCTATACACTTCAACTTTAATAAATAGCTTTTTAGACTGCTTATTTGTTTATCATTAAGAGAGATTGATATAATATAATCATTGCTATCTAAATCTGTTGCACTTCTAATCTTTGAACTTTCTTCAAAAAATTTTCGATCAAGCGAAACCCAACCACGATTGTGTAAATAGTCTATTGAGCTATGCTCCTCAATAATCAGATCAGCATTTGGATACAAGTAAAAGATAACATAGATAAGAACAGCTATAGCAGTTGATGATATCGCTAATATTTTGTTCATTTTAATAGTTTCTCCTTAAAAACTCTCGACTTCTAGGGTTAGCTGATGGCACTGTATTTAAACAGGACCTACGGCAATTACCACCACTGGAACCAGTATCTCTACCATGACGATTAGCTGCTTGATCAGCCGCTGAGTCTACGGAGCATTGACCAGCTCCACTCTCCTGATAATTTTCTCGCGCATTACTGAAAATGTTAGCAAATGAGGCTCCCGACCTACTATTAGATGCTGTCTGACAATTTGCCATACAATGGAAGTATCTATCACCGCCTATAACTCCAGCAGTAGTCATGTTTAAAAAGTTTTTTCCAAAATTAAAAGTTGAATCAATAAGACCAAAGCCTGCATCAGCTTCATCACTACCAACCATTCCAATTAAACCACTAGGGTCTATAAAATTAACTGGGTCGGCTAAAACATAGCCATAAAGGTTAGTATCGCCTCCGTTAAACAGAATCGGATCTTTACTCGTCCACCTACCAGTCTCTGCATCATAATCTCTAGCGCCAAATCTTAAAAGTTTTGTATCGGTGTCGTAGAGACCACCAGCAAAATAGAAGGGTTGAAAACCTGGGTTGGTGTCAGATAAGACTCTTCCGAATTCATCATAAGATATTTCTTGTGTGATTTGTTTTGTGTCTGTGTTGATCACCATTCTTACACTTCCTACATAATCAGATACAATTTTGTATTTGATCCCGTCTTTAATCATGTATTCAGGAACATTAATTTTTGTTCCGTAAACATAATGGGTGAGCGCGTCTCCTGCTTCGTTAGATTCGCCCTCTAGCTTAATTGATCGCTATATAAAACTGAAGAGTAGCGACCCCCATATGACGTAACAAAAAAGAAATGTTCCAATAAAAGCACAAATTGTAAAAAAATATTTTAAAGTATTATCTGTTGCGGCATCTCCTGTGCCATAATCAATATTTATCAAATTGAAGTAAAATTGAAGCGCCAGTAAAGCATTTATTAGCATAAAACCAAATACTATAAAATTGGAATCTGAACTTTTACCACCCATATGGCTGGTCCACATGAATGGAACAGCCATAGCATTAAATAGATTGAAACCCATAAATACTATATAAGTTTTATTGAGCATAAGGAATTCTTCCTTGAGGCCCTTTACCCGGATCGCTTGGCAAAACTATGTTATCTCCAGCACCTGAGATAGCGTTGAATAGAGAGCCACTTATTCCAGCGCCAATTGTGCTTATTGTGCCTATTAGAGATGTTGCTCCTGCAACACTGACAGCACAACCTCCTACAGCACCACCAACGGCACCAAACACTGCGCTTCTTGCTATATCAGTTGGACTCCCTCCACCTAAAGCTGAGCCTAGCCCCCCGCCTATAGCCCCGGCTATTGTAAAGCCGGCTATAATTGGTACAAAAGCGATTGTTCCTTCAGGATCAATATAGTTGATAGGGTCACTAAATGCATAGCCATAAAGATTCGTTGTTCCCCCACCAAACAAAATCGGATCTTTACTCGTCCACCTACCAGTCTCCGCATCATAATCTCTAGCGCCAAACTTTGTAAGCCCAGTGTCTTGGTCATAAATACCACCTGCAAAACCATAAGGCTGAAACCCAGGGTTTGAATCGCTTAGTATTTTTCCAAAAACTGAATACTTTATCTCTTGTATCGTACTTCCTGTTGATGAGTTCACTATTAACCTCGGGGAGCCTAGGTGGTCTTTTATGAAAAAATATTTATTTGCTCCATCAATTTAGTATTAAGGGAACAAATAATATAAGTAACACAGATATAAAGTTAAAATTGGAAAAGAAACTAGTGTTGTAAGGTTACAAAAACAAAGCCTCGTTTTCTCAATAAAGCCTCCTTCAAACATTTTAAGAATTGAATCAAAGGCGCTGAACAATAAAACAAGGATCACGGTTTTGCTAAATATACTATTGTACAAAAGCCAGCAAAAAATTATGAAGTACATGAAAACTATCGATTGATTATTGGTACTCAGTTTTGCTCTGTAGCCCACTTTCAAACAAGGGCTTCTTTCCATAACAAAGCTGAACATAAAGCCTACCGATAATAAAACTCCAAAAAATTCTTCAAAAAACAT
>Ga0115567_10001843_pt1 | contig 21010 bp, 22 predicted proteins | sample COGITO_mtgs_1204_2_FD_88679 | JGI IMG/M metagenome (GOLD analysis project Ga0115567, IMG submission 88679) | Pelagic marine microbial communities from North Sea - COGITO_mtgs_120412 | ecosystem: Environmental > Aquatic > Marine > Epipelagic | place: Germany:Helgoland, sampling site Kabeltonne... | reverse complement strand
GCCGCTATGGCGGCTAATCGGCGGCGGAACCTGACGCTCGAACTTCCGCCACCGCAAATGCAACGGGACCCATCTTTCTCTGTCAACGAAGATGGTGTGCCCCGGGCCCAGAAGTGACAGCGCAGCTTGTGTTCTCCTGCACGCCCCGCAACGCGGCCCCCCGCTGCGTGCGAAAAATACCTAGCAGCGTGCAGGAGCAGTATGGGATTCCTCTCACGGTGTGACACCCGCAGAGATCGGGGGGCGGCAATACACGCTTAGGCACGTGAGCTCGGTGGGAGATACGAGCCTGATAACGATCGGGGCGCAAGGGCAGCAGCGGGGGTTCCGCTTTGCCGACTTCCAACTGGGGCGGGAGCTGGGGCGCGGAGAGGGCGGCGCAGTCACAGTTGCACTGCACACTCCCAGTAATACTCTATTCGCCCTCAAGGAGATCTGCATCGCGGGTCAGGCCGAGAGGCACCAGCTGGCGATGGAGCTGAAGACCCACTGTGAGTGCGGCGCAATGGCCAACATCGTGCAGCTCTTCGACACTTTCTACGAGGAAGGCCGGGTGTACCTTGTCCTTGAGTACATGGATTGGGGGTCGCTCGAGGTTTTGCTTCGTGTGCAGGCGAATATGGTGCCGCCGTGCAGGATGGACGAGGGTGCTCTTGCTGTAGTGATCCGCGGGATCACAGCCGCACTGTGCTTCTTGCACGAAGAGCACCAACTCATCCACCGCGACCTCAAGCCGGGGAATGTCGTCCTCAGTACGAAAGGAGCCGTCAAGCTTAGCGACTTCGGCACGAGCCGAATGCTGGATAGCATGGCGATGGGACAGACTTTCGTTGGCACGGCAAGCTATATGAGCCCTGAGCGTCTACAGGGGTTCAAGTACTCACATAAGGCAGATATTTGGTCCCTCGGCATTATCGCGATGGAAATGGCGCTGGGACGGCACCCCTTCCTCCGCGCCGAGGGCGAGACGGTTTTCTTTGAGATGATGCAGCAGGTCGTAAACGAGCCGATCACGTTCCCCGCCGACTCGGGAATGTCGCCAGCGCTCGTCGACTTTGTCCAGTGCTGTCTTCAAAAGAATGATGCGCAACGTTGGGGGGCCAAGGACCTTCTGAATCATGGCTTTTTGGTGGCACACGCCGACAAGACGGATCAGGACGTGGAGCGATGGCTGCAGCAGTCGCAAATTATGCACCTGTGGACGGCCCACCAATTTGGGGATCAAGAAGTTTCGATACCCGGGGTAGAGATACAGAACCCAATTAGCGGTGGTCCGAACGGTGCGGGCGGAAGCATTCCAATGGTGATATGAACAGGGGGAAATGCGTGGCGCAGAGGCACTAGAGCTTGTTGATTCCGCGGCGCGAGCATCATGGCAGAGAGGGGGTATCCCCTGGCTCGTGTGGTGCTCGGCTCCTCTAGAATGTGATACGGGTAACAAGAGCGCAGTACTACGGCATTCACAGGAGTGTATAGGCGTATCTGTACTTGGCGATAGTCACATCTCTTTGGTTTCATTGAACCCATTGTAATCAAGTCGTCTGCTGATCCTGCCTTGGGACTTGCCCAAACGTGTGCACGGGGTGGAACACGCGGGTCGTATAATTCACATCAAAATCCGCGTGCATCCAAATCCGCAAGTGTATCGGGCTGTCCAAGGCGCGCGGCTCCTCGTCTAGCACATGGACCCTTCGAATGGCGAATCGGCGTCGGGTAGCGACCCCCTCGCTTCGCGCCCTTCAAAGCGTACTCCTCCTCTCTCCGCATACGCCTCTTGCGCGCCCCAACGCGTCGCTGCACGCGACGCATCCGAAAAGGCGGGCTGGGGCTGCGGGCGGGTGCCGAACTCTCGGCTCGCCAGCCGAGCCTCTGGCGAGACCAGAGCTGCTGTCCACAGCGAGGCCGGCTCGGGCGGCGCGCCGGGTCGCACTTTGTCGGAGAATAGCGAGGCGCGGCGGGTGGAGAGTGCCGCGGAAGACTTGGGCGGCGTGGGGCGCGCCGACAACAACACTGCAGTGTTCTTAGGTGCGGCGAGGCTGTGGCAATCCTCAGGATGCGGGCGCGAGGACGTCTGCCAGGAAAAGTGCCGTGTCAGCGTATAAGTGCCGTGGACAGAATGCGAGGCTCACACGAGGCAGGAGCGACGGTCTCTCGACTGCGTGGGCCGGAGCAGAGACGTGGGTCGTAGAGAATCGGAAAGGCCTTATGTATGGGGTTGTTGGGAGGGGTTGAGGAGAGGAGGAGGGCACCGGATGCGGCGCTTGCTCGAATGCCCGCGCGGTCAGCGCCACTCGCTGAGCGCTCTGGCTCGCGTCATCCTCGCCCGGATCGCGCAGCGACGCGGCCGCGGGCGTGGAGACGCGGTCCTCCCCCGAGATCTTTGCAGACACCCACATGGGCAGCGACGCGGCGTCCTCCTGCAGGGAGCCGGCAGCGAAACGGTGCCCTTGCGGAGGCGCGTCGAGCGGCGCTTGCCAGAACGCCAGCGGCGACGTAGCAGCGACCGCCGGTTGCTCCTCGCTACGGCCTGCCAGACACGGCGTGTCCCGCAAACGTGAACATCGCGCGCCGCAGCGCTGCAGCAGACAACAAGGCAAGCGGATGGGGCAGGCCGCCACCGGCGCCTGCGTCGTGCAGTAGCTGCCAGGTGGACGTGGTGGCTGCCGCCTCCAGCTTGCCACGGTAGGGCACCGCCGCGATCACCGCTGCGCCACGCTGTCTCTGACCTGATGGTGGCAAGACACGCTTGTCTCAGTCCGACGGAGCCGGGGCCGGCCGGGGCAAGACATTCAGACAACGCCGCAGAGGGTCGGGGGTTCAGGGGAGAAAGGGGACAGGTTATGGCGCACCATTAGGGGAGGCGCCAGGGTGGACACCAGGCGCGAAGCCTCCAGGGACGATTCGCCCCGTGGGCGCGAGAGAGGCGACGACCGGCCCCGCGGGAGCCGCGATCGGGCCCGGCGGGTCGACAAGCGGGGAGCGTGACAAGGGGGGCCCGAACGAGAGGTTCCGCGGCGGGGGCGTGTCGCCCCCAGGGCCCTGGGGGCTGCTGAGCAGGAAGCTGCCGTGGCTCTGGAGCGCGCGCGCCGCCTGGCGAGGGGGCGAGGCAGCGCCCAACAACGAGGCCGCGGAGAGGCGATCGTCCCGCGCGAGCTCTTCCCGCGCGAGCGCTGCGAGAGATAACAGCGACGCGCCTGCGCCTCGCTGCGCAGGGGTGCGTTCCATGGGGCTGCGCGAGTCAAGCGCAGCCTGGCCGGAAGAGATTGTGTGCCGCCTCCCAAGACTCAGGTCGATCTGGTGCAACCGCAGGGTGTTGTCCGTCAACGGAATGTTGTCCGCGGGAGCGCTAGTGACACTATTCATCCTCGTCTGACGGCTGTCGTAGCGCGCGGCATACTTTGGCTCCACCAGCTGAGCGCTAATCGTCATGTCCTGCGGCGAAATGGATACCGCTGGGCTGCTCACGCCCGGAGAGCGCACAGCAACGCGTGTCCGGCCGACGTCGCGTGCACCATCGCGAGAGAACTTCTGCGAGTCCTTGGGCTTGAGAGGGACTTGCACCGCGGACGCGTCGGAGGAGCGGCGAGACGCTCGCTCCTCTTTTGTAGGGCTCAGGAAGAGCGTACGCTTCAGGCGGCCAGTATCGCCGGGTGCACCCTCAGGAACGCCGCCGAAGGGAAAGGCTCCCGCGCTGGGAGAGATGTAGGACTGCGCGCGAGGACGTTGGTTCCATTCCCTCTTCTCAAACCTGAAGCCGAACGACGGGCGCTCCCGCAGAGGGCCAGCAGTGTTGGAATCCAGGACTGCATCCGGCGCTTCCTCGCTTCCCCGTCGCCGTCGCGACGTCGAGTTGGTATTGCGCGGGTCCGAGCTCATGAGGAGCGTGTGGACAGGGTTCTTGATGAAGCGAGACATCATCCGCGGGTTCCATTCCGTGGCAAAGCCGAGGGCGGCGAAGCAGCAGCAGACAACCAGCGCCACGGTGGCGGCAACAGCGGCCGCGACGATGGCGGCGAGGTTCATGCCGTCGTCCGCTGCGCGCCCGGACGGGGCGGTGAGGACCATGTCCTTCTCGACGTAGACGCTGCACGGAGCAACGAGGTGGTCGCACAGCACCCGGCCAAACGGGTCGAACGGGCTCGGTTTCGACAGCGCGTCGAGCGCCATGGTGAGGTTGAGCGCGCGCGTGCGCGCGCGGAACTTGCTCTGCGTGATGAGGCCCGGCACCTCGCCAGCGAACCACAGCGCCTCCGTTTCGTCGTCCGCCAGCAACCGCACCCCGGCGAAAATCGCGCCGCCTGCGCGGCGGGCACCCCACTTCGGGAGCAGGCCGAGCAGGCCGAGCAGGCCTCGCCGCGCGGGCGCGGGCGCCTCGGTCAGCTGGGCCATTTCAACCCTGCTGGCGGGCCGCCCGACGAGAGCTGCGACGACCGAGGTGAAGGCGGCCTCGTCAAACGACGCGCGCGGCGCGCCCGAGAGGGTGAGCGTGAAGCGAGTGTGTGCCTCGATGCGCGAGCAGTCCGCGCCGACGTGCGGCGGCGGACAGTCGCACCAGCACGCGCCCGGAAAGCTCTTGCTCCCGCCGTTGGCGCACTCAAGGTTCACACAGCAGGGCGGCACCCAGAACGGGTCGCCCCCACACCGCTCCGACGCGCACGCCAGCGCGCGCGGGCCTGCGCCCGGGCACGCGACGGCGGGGCGGCGGAACTCGTGGGACGCGGCCGCGGTGCTGCAGCCGTCCAGGAAGAGGCAGCGGTAGCGCCCGAGGTCGACCCGCACCGCATCGGCACGGCCCACCACGCGGTCCCACCACGCCTCGGTCGCGGCGCGCATCGTCTCGAGGCAGCAGTGTGCGGTCGGAGGGAGCGCCCGCAGCGCCGCCATGCACGATGATCCGCAGGGGGAGGCGCAGCCGGAGCAAGTCGTCGCGGGGAGCGAGAAGGGCGGCAGGACGAACTCGAGAGAGCCCGCAGCGAGCGACCGGGGGGTGTAAAGCGGACACTCAGCGAGCGTGTAGGGAAGCGTCTCCTCAACCTTGTGGCAAGCCGCCCCGGCGAGGTTGAAGGCGCAGCCGAGGGCCGCGCGCAGCCGCATGTCCTCCGCGTGCAGCAGCCGCGCCGTCAGCTCCGCGCGCACCTCGAGGGTGTAGGCGTCCGTGCCCGCGTAGTCGCGCGGGCCGGCGAGCCAGACGGCAGCACAGGCCTCCGAGGCCGCGCGCACACCCGCGAGGAAGCGGCGGCCGCACGCGGAGCTGCAGAATGCGGGGGAAGTCTCCGGGGAGAGCTGCAGCGCGGGCTCAAGCCAGACCTTGATCGGGCGGCACTCGGGGGAGAGGGCGTCATGGGCAGCCTGCTGCGTGAAGTTGGCCAGAGCGTCGGAGCAAGAAGCAAGCTTGCGGGAAGCTTCTAGGCGCTGGTAGAACATAGAGCCAGTGTCGGGCGTGCGCGCTGGCCAGCCGGTATCTTTCGTGGTCACCCTACTGAAACGCAGCACCTGCCGCCGCACGTCGCTCTGTCAACTCGCCGACAATCACAGCAGCGCAGGCCTGCGGCAGTGCGGACGAACCTGGCACGACGAGTCGGCAACTTCGACTGTGTTGGGATACAGCCCCGGGTACGGTTCCGCGGTCCCCAAGACGGTCTGTCCTGGGCGGAGCAGGTTGAAGAGCACTTCCTCCGGGCGTGGCGCCCACTGCGCAAGCGGCGTTGCCAGACCAGAGTACCACGCAATGCTGCCTGTTGAGCGCAGGGGGTCCGCGGACGGGTCTTCGGAGGGCGGCGCGCCAGCAGCGTACAGCACGTCCACGGGCTGAAGCACGGTCTTGGTCATGTAGTTGGCCGTGTCCCACGTCACGCGCCGCGCCACGGCCGCACGCTTGATGTGCCCAAAAGTCGCAAAGGGCACATTCAGCCACTCCTTGAGGCAGCCTGAGTAGGTGAGCACAAACCCCGTGCCTGTCACGCGAGCCAGCAGCGTGTGAGCACTAAGCCGTCCGCAGCGCAAGCGATGCACGGCGGCCGACGCAGCGGTCCGCGTGCTACCTTTCACGACGAGATCAACACGGCAATTGCGCGGGAGGCCGCCACGCGTGCGACAGCTGCCTGTCCATCCGCCCTGCAATTCGGCCACTGCGCCAGCCGCGCCGCCAGCCGCGCCGCCAGCCGCAGCGCGCTCGAGCAATAGCTGCGAGTGAGCGCCAAACGGCTCAATCGGCAGCGTGCACACTGGCGCCCTCGTGACGCTGCGGGCGTTGTTGAGCGAGATGGCGAGCGTTGAAAAATAGAGAAAAGAGCCCTGCGCGGGCTGAACAGGCCGACCCTGCTCCCGCGGAGCAGCGCGAGGCGCCGTGGAAAGTTGCTGCGGGTCTGTGGTGCACGGCCAGCGCGGGGTGCCTGCCGCGTCGAGAACCGCGGGGGCGTCGTCCGTGCACGGCGCGCTACATGAGAGGTCCGTGCGGTTGTCCTGTGCAAAAGCGTCCCCAAATAGTTCAGCTAGCGTCGAAGATCAGCCGATGAGAGCAACGAAGGAAGCGAAGTGGAGAGGCGCCGCGAAGGGAGGGGAAAGCATCGGGGGAGACCGGGTGACGGGCAGCCATGGCGAGGCCCGAGTGTACGCGCGCGGGCGACCCTTTGACTGCAAGACGCAGCACAAAATATCAGCAGCCCAAGACGCATAATTGGGGTCGGGCGTGCGGCCGCACGGGATGCATGAGAGCAGGGGCTGCACCAGCGAAGGCCCACGCGACAAAAAGTGCCGAGTCGCCCGGGTTCGGTGGCTCCAGCATTTCAGGTGAGACGCGCACGAGCCCCTCCGCCGCCGCGCCGCGTCCGTCCTGGCCCAACAACTCCCACAGGTCGCGATTCGCTTGGTAGAAGCTGCTGGGGATGCATAGCTGTCCAGTCCCGACAAAGCCATCGAGACACTCGCAGCGATACGACCCTGGTTCGTTCAAGCACCGCGCATTCTCGTCGCACCCACCGCCTCCAAACTCACACTCGTTTCTGTCCTCGCAGCCTGAATCGCCCTCCCCATCGCCTGCGTACCCCGCCGCACACGTGCAGGTGTACGATCCAGCCGTGTCCGAGCAAGTCGCCACCGGGTGGCAGCGGTGCAGAAACCCGGTCGTAGAACTCGTGTCCAGCTCGGTACACTCATCAAGATTCGAACACGGAGTCTCGTCACGTGCTAGCCCAGTGCCAATCATACCCGCAGGACAGTTGCAGAAGAATGAACCAGGTGTGTTTACGCATTGCCCAGAATCTGCACACCCGTGTAGCTCCACGTCACCGTCACATTCGTTGCCGTCCTCGCACATGTGCACACTGCCACCATCTATCTCTCTCTTGCTTATCTTCAGCTCCATCTGCTGCATCTTGTCCCAACCAACTTTGCAGAAACAATAAACCTCCCCTTCCCACATTCCGCAGAAGCCCTGCTCGTGGCAGGTTGGGCAGAGAGTGGCATTGAAGTCATGCTCCGCTCTCCATAAACTGCCGACGCAAGAGGCTGGAGATTCCCCTTCGTGGTAGCAGTGCCACCCGGGCTCGATCAGACACTGGCTACTGCAGCCATCACCATCGGCTGTGTTTCCATCATCACACTCGTCCTCGACACGATTCTTCACCCCATCGCCGCAGGCAGGCATCAACCAGCAGGTATGATCGCCGAGCAGCGCTTCACCCGTCTCCGGATTCCAGGTGTGATACTGGTTTGTCGCATTGTCAAAGAGCATGTCGGGTACCGAGGCATAGTCGCACTGCCACCCTGTCTGCACACGGCACCCCGAGTCACAGCCATCGCCGCTCACACTGTTACCGTCGTCGCACGTCTCGTTTTTCTGAGGGGACCACCGCCCGTCGCCGCAACGCAAGAATTCATCAGATTCGCCCGATGATGCCTTGGGAAGGTATTCAAACTCGTCTGATTCCACGAATCCACATACCGGATTGTCAAGGTCAAGTGCACAGCCCGTGAGACCCCCAAACGACAAGTACAAGCTATCCGGCTGAATTGAGGTCAGCGCGACCGTGCCCTGAAAATCAGGCTCTTCTTGCGTGTAGTCCCAGATCACGATGTTGATTGTTGCCTTGGCAACAACCTCTCCAATAGCAGCCGCATACAGCGCCGCCACATACTCTCCCGGCCCAGCTGATTGTAGCCGCACTGTCAAGTCTGCGAAATACCGCGGCTCGCCAGTGCGATGGCACGGATTCTCGCACTTTCCCTGCACGTTTTGAGCACAGCTTTGCGGAACCCCGCAAGGAGCATCTTCGCTTCCAGCAGAGGTGTAGAACCAGGCGAGCTGCCGCCCTTCAGGCATCTTGCGGATGATGATCGCATCCCTTGCGTCTAGCGGTGCCAGGTTCCGCCAGCTGAACACTACCTGGAGCACAGTGGAAGGACTCCAGACACGTTCCCAGCTTATTTCCGACATCGACTGACAAAAGACACCATTGCCCAAAAAGCCTTGATTGCACGCGCATTCAAACGATCCTGCGGTGTTTGAACACTTGCTCTGCCCGAAAGGTAGCGGCAGCCAGCGGTGACAATTATCCGACGCCTCTGCACACTCGTCTATATCAACACATTCCACCCCAGAGCCGCGCCAGCCGATATTGCACGCGCACGTGAAAGAACCAACAGTGTTGGTGCACGTCGCGTGCTCGTCGCAATTGTGCACACCCGTCTCACACTCAAGTATGTCCTCGCAATAGCTGCGAGCGTCGCCTTGATACCCACGCGGGCACACGCAAACCGCAGTTGTGTTCCATCGCAATAACGGAGCACAATCCCTGGCCTGCAGCGGGTGCGGCTCCAAGATCCGCGGCTCACGTAGGAGGCCTGGGCAATCGGAGCGAAAGAACTCCACAAAGTGCGCCTGGGCAGGATCGTATGGATCCCAGAGGCTTCCGTTGTACGAAATAGAGCAATTGACAGGCGGACTGAAGTCTGGAAGGCAACCAAGCCGCAGGTTGGTCTCATTCGTCCACGTGACGTTGAATACCTCGTTCGATGAGTTGGCACAGACCTCAAAGGGTATGCTGTTTTCAAAGCTGCGATTCATGTAGTACGGACGCGGGTTTTCTTCAGCATCCTCTTCGCCCAGCCGCCGCTGCGCAGCCGCGAGAGCTGAACCGCCCGAGAGACCCAACGCCTCCCCAACAGCACCCCCTACCTGTGGATCATGGCTGAGAGATTCCGGCGCACTCCCGGTCTCAAGCGCCAATAGCGAGAGTCGACGCCCCCCGGCTTCTGTGGCGGGGTCAACCCCAACTTCGCACTCCGTAGCGAGAGCCGCCCAGTGATACAGCCCTGTCTGTGGGTCCAGAGGGCGAATCGACATCGCCACATCGCAGCGCGTGGTGTGCATCCTAACATCCCCTGTCCACTCGCCGCTCGCCACCCCGGCACTATCTGCAGAGGCCTGCGGCATCCATGCGCCTCAGGTGAGCATGAGCATGCTTGACGCTGCATTGCGTATGCGTGTGCGCGGGGCCGGCTCTAGGATCTTGTCGCGCAGGCACTTGTGAAGGAGGGGGGGGGAAGGTGCCTACCATTCGAAGTTTGAGGCTCTGAGGCTCCCCTGCAGAAAAGCACTGGGCAGAAAAGTCGTGCCAAGACAATATGATCTCCCCGTTGCATTCTGATGTTACTGTAGCTGCACGCGCCCTGCACTGCCCCTCGAAATCTCCGTCGGCAAATTCCATAATTGTTGTGATCGACTGCACCAATACCACAATACAGGTATTCAGAGCTCATCGGACAGAGCAAAGCTGTGTGCTGTCAGCGCCCGCTGGATGTGTGATGTTACCTCTGTGGAGGTTTCGACACGAAATACTCCTCTTCGCAGGCTCGCAGTCCCATCCGAGCACATGGAATTTTGTGGCACCGTCCTGCAAGTAGTGTTCAATCTTTACATGCGCGATATCAGTGAATGGCACCGTGTAGCTCACGCAGGGGGGGTTGGCTATCAACCTCGGAACAGAGAAGCGGGCTGGCATTGAAATCGTCATTATGCGAAAGCTCACTCCCTCGAAAATGAATACAACTATGCAGTCCTCGGTTGCAGTCGATGGACTTGTGTGTATAAAGGTTCCCTGGAGATCTGTCAGCTTCGAAGAAGTGTCTCCGCATGGGCATGCGTTGTCGACTGCGGACGAGTGGCACACGCAGGCGGAGCACGGAGCGCATTCCCCGCAGGGCTCTGGTAGGCCAGATTCGTTGCACCAAGACCGTCGACAGAAGCCCGGAGCCGGCTTGAACCTACACGGGGAGTTGTCAATTTTTGGTCAAAGCCGCCATGGATGCGACCTCGCATGGGACTAGAGCCGCTTCGAGGGCCGGGTTTCACTTTGCTGCTGAGCAATCTGCGTGCGAGTAGCAAATGATTCCGTCTGACGTGCCGCCTATCACTCCAACACTTACCACGAGGAGCACCCAGAGCGGTCCAAGGCGTCTCGGACCGCTCCGAGCCATCACCCTGCCGCCCCGTATCGCCTAAACCCTAAACCCCTTCCCCCCTCGGAGTTCAAGCCGTGACATAACATTGTAAAGTCAAACTTCTTCATTCATGGCGAGCACGGGGGCGCCGCTGGCCTTTGGCTGGAAGACCACAACGACCCGTAAACGGCGGCAGCCGCCTACAGAACTGGTGGAAGAGCTAGCAGCGGGGGTTGAGCGAGAAGAAGAGCAATCAAAGAGCGCATTGGATGAATGGATGGCACGTCAGAAGGGCGGAGGCGGTCTGATGCTTGAGGACGCAGAAGGCAAAAGTAAGCGGATACAGGCCGAGGGCTGCACACTAGCAGAGGCTGGAAAGTTTCGCCAGGCCCTGGCTCGATGGGCTGAGGCAATCAACTTGACGCCTGTGCGCGCTGTACTCCACGAGTTACGTGCCCAGTGCCACCTTGAGCTTGGTGAAATATTCGAGGCGGTGCAGGCTGCGGAGAGGGCTGTCGATCTCGATCCAGCGTGGCCAGACGCGCATCAAACACTTGGGCGCGTGCAGATCAACATGGGCGAGCTTGAATTGGCCATTGCGAGCTTCCGCCGTGCTGCCGAGCTCGACGCTCCACCAAGACACTCGGGCGCAGTCGCCAAGGAGATCCAAGAGTCTGACCTGCCCGATGCATTGAAGCTGATGGCCGATCGGGACAAGCTACTTCAGCAAGTCGGTACTGACTTTGCGGGGCGACTTGAGCAGCCACCAAGCTTCCTCCGCAGGGTTGAGGGCGATCGCGTTTGCCTGCAGATCCTGGCCCCCGCAGGAGTCCAGGGTCTGGGTGCTTCAGCGCAATCAGACATCGCCTCAGATCTTCTGCCGCGACTTCCTCTGACGTGATACGTGAGTGCACGGCAAAACACACAGCGATTGCTTCTATTTTACACATGTACTTTCACCCATCCTTCGACTGCTTGCCCTTCGATAGCACGAGGCAGCGCGTTGCACGCGCGTTGTCAGTGGCATCCCCATTCGAGTCCTGCCGCAATACCGTGAAGTTCGTTAAAAGCAGAATGGCCCGCGGAAACGCCACAGAGCAGGCTCTGTGCCTCTACACCAGCACCTTGCGGGAAGTGCAATCACCTTCCTGAACGGCGTGTCGCCTGCGAAGTACCACCGAGTATTTCCGTTGGCCCACCGAACCTATTTCACAGGCTCAAGTTACACAGACAAACCTGCGCTACGTGGGGAGGACGGTGGGACACTGCTGGGGCACGTGTCCACCTCTGCATAGTCGCCGGACACGGAGATGATTGTTCCTGGATCATCTCCGCTCAGGTAGTCTCCATTGAAGTGGTTCGCTGAGTGCTTTCCCCGCTGAATGTGGCGCACGATAAGCCCGACTGTTGCCCGGATGTCTTTTCCGATGACCTTACGTTCGGGCTTTGTGCCTCCCGTCGCTTCATCAACACGCAGCTGCTTGAGATGAGCGATCGCTTCCTCTGGCATGCCGCCGGGGCCATATCGTTCCCGCAGCCGCCGCTCCATCAAGGCAATCGATCGATCTAGCTCTTGGTCATGCCCAGAAGTGGCAGGTTGTGTCATCTGGTGGGTGGCGCCAGTACTGTGCGGGGGTGCGGCTGATGCGTGACCGCCGCCACTGCCCCCCGTCCCTCGTTGCCTTGCACTCGCCTTGTCCAACAGAGAATCGCGTTTCTCAGGCAGGGCATTCCCGGCTACAGAACGGCGCTGGCTCTCCCGGGAAGTTGCCTTGACGCCGGCTGAAGCCGTAGAGCGCTCCGAGGAGCGTTGCAGGGCGCGGGTCCCCTGGCTCGGTGCAGACACCGCCGGAGACGCCTGACTCTCCTTCAGTACCATAACTTGCGCGCCGCCGCTGTCTCGCCGCTCACTGGCAGCAGAGCGCCGCTTCGAAGAGGAGCCGTTTCGCTTCACTGCCCCGTACCCCTGCATGGGAGAGATCACAACTCCCCGGCTCCCCAAGCAGATCGTTCGTTGAATTCGACGTGCCAAAGGGGGCGCAAACGATCCGATGAAGATAATCCACGGGGGATATTTTCCGGCAGGGGCGTGGAAAGCAGTGGCGCGAGTTTTGGCGGCCTAGCTGCATGACAATGACCGAGGGCTCAGCGATGGACGAAGGGGCAGAAAATTCCGTGCGGTGGTTCTGCTTGGCGTGCAGGCTGCTTCTCTTGTGGGCGCTTGTGCCGGAAGCTCCGAGTGGGTTCCAAATGGTGTCTATCCCGCAGCCCACCTGCCCAGCGTTCACAGAAGCGAAGCAGGGCAGACTGGCTGTTATTTCCCTACATCTCATGCTCGTCGCAGTGGGCCACGAGTTCAACATCCGCCGGGCGCAGTGCACAAGTCCCCCGGAGCGCGCCGCCCTTGCAGCCATGCAGGCGGCTCTCGTCGCGATTGCAGCACAAATCGCCCTGAGGTGCGCTCAAGCATGGGCAATCTTCCCGGTGGCGCTTGAGGCCGGAAGCCTGATGTACAAGGGGGCTCTGAGGCTCAAGGTTAAACTGCAGAGCATGGCTAAGGCGCGCAAGGCAGCGGGCAAGTCGCCTGGCGAACGGGTCTTGCTCGCAGCGTTTGACGCCGAGAGGAGGAAGCAGGCGTCAGACCAAAAGCCTGCTCCTGGAGCAGATCAACCGCGGGTGACCACTGCGTCGGAGCAACCGCCCGCTGTGCGCCAGGAGCTGGCCGAGCTCAACGCGTTCTTGAGCGAAAAGATAGGCGGCAAGACACTTCGGCCGGTCAATGAGGGGGGCGACATTAGCAGTAGTAAGCCAACAAGTCCTGAAGTTCTGGTCCGGCCTACGGCGCAGAGGGTGACGCCGGGTACGGATTCGCGGCCCTGGGATTCTGCGTTGACTCCAATGGCTGCTGCCGCACCGCGTTCGGCGCCCGCAACAGAAAGGGCAGAAAGGGTCGCTGAGCAGAACGAGACGAACACACAAAGCTCCGAGCACCCTTCAAGGCTGAGTCCAGGTCGGGAACTCTTCATGGAGCAGCAGGCATTGCAGGCTGAGGCTCTCAAACGACTAGCAGAGGCGCGCCAAAAGAGTGAAGAGCTTGACACTGTGGGAGAGATACAAGCCGCTGCTCCGAGCGATGTGCTCGAGGGAGATGGGAACGGGGACAGACCCACCTTCGAAATCAACACGTGGCTGCCCCGCTAGACGTATCCGTGGCTGCGGCGTGTGTTCTCAGTGCTTGTCTCTTCAACTCAATAGATTGCGGCGGTCAAGACTCTTGAACCCTCGCACCCCGCAGGTTGTGCGTCGTGCCGCTTCGCGCTTACGTCAACCCTTCTGGTGGGCATGCGTGCTACGTGTTCCGATGCACGCTGGTACAGCCACATCCGCCCCGTCACGCTGGTCCTACTGCCCGGGTGTGTGTGACGCGAGAGCTGCGGGCGCAGGGGGGCGAGGAGTGGGACATCCGTCGGCGCTTCTCCGACTTCCTCGCGCTGCACACGCGCCTCGCACGGCACCTGCAGCAGCACCCACACTGCGTGCCGCCGCCCAAGGTGTACCTGGGAAGCACCTCGCAGGCCACCATCGAGACGCGGAAGTCCGCGCTCGCGCAGTACGTCAAGGAGCTGCTGCGCCTCTTCCCGCTCGACTGCGCGGACGGCGAGCACCTGGAGCCGATCCCCGACGACATCTCGGTCACAGGCTCGGTTCTCGAGCGCGCCTCGGGCACCAACACTTCCCCTGCCCGCATCCTCGCGGCCTTCCTCCAGGTCCCCGCGATCCGGTTGTGAGCGGCGGGGCGGGGGTTGCAGCGCGTTTAAGGTGCCCCGGAGAACGGTCGCGCGCGAGTGCGTAGTATGTCCAGAGACGGGAGTCGCGTTTCAGTGACGTGAAACACAATTGTAATTATCCTGGAATCGCATTGCGTCGTTGGATGAGATGGAGGTGCAGGCGCGGCTCCCGTGCTGCCGCACCCGCATTTCGCAATTTGCAAAATGCCCAGCGTGGACCGTCTGCGTGGTATCTTGGTTCGCGGTCGCGGCGTCGCGCGCCGGCTCAGACCCTCAGAGCCTAGAGATGATTGTGCGCCCGAGCGCAAGGCCGCTCACGGCGGATGCCTCCACCCTGCAATAAAGTGACACGATGAGCAACGTGACTTGCGGAGCGCGCGATCCGCGACTCTTGCGCAGGGGGGGTAGGCACCCGTTGTAGACTGAGGAGGCTGGAGGTGACGCGGTCCAGTCGCCGCACACAGCGAGGCCCAGCTCCGCGTCGACCACCTGGCCGGCACGCACGCGTCAGCCGCGCGGCACGCGCCCCGCCTCGCCATTGCCGCTGCCCCGAAGGTCGGGGCTGGGGTTGGACCGGCGGATTCGATCCCTCGGGCGTGGAGCAGAAGGCGGACCCCCAGCGGTGCAGCACAGGGCCAAGCACAGGGGCGGCGTCATCGGGGGGGCTCGCGTTAAGGCGGAGCAGCAGCGCGGAGGCGTCGCCGTGCAGCTCTGCCAGCACCTCTTGCTCCCGCGCCTTGGCATCCTCTGTCTTCCACTTGTCTGCTGAGAGGCGCGCCGCAGCTGATGTCGACCCGTACACGTGCGCAAAGCGTCTGCGCCCTCCGCGCTCGGATCAAGACGCGCGCGCGCGGTGGCCACCCAGCGGAGAGGGCCAGGGGAAGCGGTCGTAGGAGCCAACGCGGCAAAATACGGCCCCAGACGCACACGTGCAGCCGTTGGGTGGGATTTACGCGGCAAAGTCGGCTGTCGAGTGCACGACGAGAGAAATGAAGCCACCCGCAGACTGGCGAGACACGCGGGAAACAGAGGGGTGGCCAGTCACGTCGAGAATGTCGGCTGGCAGGCGGGCAAGCGCGTCGGCTGCCGCTCCCTCCGCAGGATAGGAAGTCATCGTGACCATGACCGGTGTTGAAACAACATCCTTGAGCGGCGCCGCGAGGGGTTTGAGAGATGGGATCTGCTTTGACAGTGTCTCGAGTGGCGGTGCGAACCCGAAGACCTTCTCCCAGCGCGGGTGTCCCATGGTGTGGCTGGTCACGCATAGCCAGTCAAAACGCCCGAGCTCCTGATCGTCTTTGTTGCGAAGTAGCCACTCTTTCTCCTTGCGCTCGATGGACGCAACCTGCGTCTGTTGCCACAGCCACCGTGTCGCAGTATCAGCGCTTTCCTGACAGCACAGCGCTGTTCGGTTGTATTGATGGGTGATCAACCTGAAAACGTGTCTCAACTCCATTCAGAAGTGCCTCACAGACGCTTGACATGTCGGGGCTTCCGACGTAAGACTCGCCGCCATACTTGGAGGAGGGCGTAGTGGTAAGCGAGCTCGCGTCCAGCGATGAGACCGTGCCATTCCAGCGTTTGACCGCCCCAGCATCAATCAGAGGGCGCAGCATGCGAAGAAATTCCTCGTGCGACGCTGAAAAGACCTGCAGCCAGAGCAACGTGGCAGGGTACGGTGTGAGATAGCTGGTGTTGGCCGGGAGAGATGCAGGGGAACCAAGTGGGTCTAACCGGTGCGCCATGATTGATCGCAAGCCCGGGAATCTCCCGAGACTTGCGAGTCGCCATGCGCCCGCCAGCTCCACGACCCATCTCAAAGACTGTGACAGCAAGTCCTGTTTCCTTCAGCACTTTCGCCAACGAGCATCCTGCAATGCCTGCGCCGACAATCCCAACGCGCGCTGCGGATTGCGGCATCGCACTGGATCTCAGCTTCAGAGCGCCTGGACACGAAGTAGAAAAAGCGTTGATGCTCGAAACGAGAAGAGCAACGAGAAAGCACCCTACGAGATCCCGGCCACCCATGCAAAGACACACTAGCCGCCCCTGTCGGGAACTCTCGCCTTTGTGTATTCTTTTAGAGGCCCGCCTCGGGACTTCAGTTACGGGTTCCTGCCTACACGGTACGGCGGAACCACGGCGGGCGCCAAGGGTGGTGTGGCGGGTTTCTTGGGGGCACTCCGCAGCCGAAGGCCGAGAAACTAGGCCAGCCGACGATATGCTGGGGCGGCATCACGTCGGAGAGGCCCAAAGGGAAGTGTGGACACCGCGGCGGCGGCGGCGGCAGTCGTGTAGGACCCCGCTTTGGGGTGCAGCGGTTCCACTTGCGTGGTTGGTGCACGCAGGGCAGGTGCATCGTGGCGATGCAGCCGCCGAGGGATGGCGAGGAGCCACGGAAAGATGGCGCGGAGCTGCCGATAGCTTTTCTGCAGGGGGCTCGCGTGAAGGGGGCGGACGGCGACTGCTTGCAGCGGAGGGTTCTTCGCTTGGGCTTATTTTGGGCCTCACGATACCCTCAGTCATACTCTTCATAGTCGCCGCCTATTTCATCCACAAATTTCTGAACAGCTATCAACGGCCTAAGCGCAGGCGCGCTCAGCAGGCACGACCAGAGGTTGCCCACGGGGAACAGTTGAGCGAATCGCCGCACAGCGACGTCAACGAAAATGGCGATGCCGGTGTTGCCGTGGCCGTGGCTGATGTGGGATTCAAAGAGCATGCATTTGATCTGCCGGCTGGTCCAAAGCGACTGGGAGATCCTGGGGGCGTAGAGAGGTTTCTGGTGACTCCGCACAAAACGAGGTCCATTCAGAACGGGAGCGCCGGCCAGAATGGGGGTGTCGTTCTTGGGGTTGGGGCGATATTTGGGCCGTCGGCAGTGCAGCAGCAGCAGCAGCAGCAGCAGCAGCAGCAGCAGACACTGATTCAGCAAACGCCGGAGCAAACGCCAAGTCGGGCGCCACAGCAGTATTCGCCGGCGGAGGAGCACCGAGGGTCGTTACACAAGTCCATGTCGCTCCCACTGCGGCAGCATACTTGGCAGCAGCAGCAGTCTTGGCAGCAGCAGCAGTCTTGGCAGCAGCAGCAGCAGCAGCAGCAGCAGCAGCAGCAGCAGCAGCAGCAGCAGCAGCAGCAGCAACAGTACGAGGACGCCACTGTTTACCGGCGGAGTGGAAGCCTCGCCTCGCGCTCTAGTAGGGGATCTCAGCTGTCGCGCGGTGGAAAAAGTGAGGCAGAGTTCCGCCCAATCGCCCCAGCTATTTCTCCGCGTCGAAAGAGCGGTGGAAGTGCCAAGGGGACTGCTCTTGGCTTTGGCAGTGGCTCAGCAGCTTCTGAAATGGGCCAGGTTCGCGCCCCACTCCCGCCATTGCACATCCACACACCAGCGCGCCAGCGCACGAGCCTGGCGCCTGCACGCCGCCGACCTGCAGCGCGCTGAGTCGTCTCCCCGCCGCTGGCAGGCGATCGACGAGTCGCCTCCGTTCCGCCCGCTGCCCGTCACGGCGCGGCCCGTCCCGCGGAGGCCCTCGCCCAACGAGCAGGTAAGTATCGACGGCATCCTCCGACACGGGGCGCCCGCGGCGGGCGATTCCCCGCTGCGAGCTGCCCCGGGCCTCAGCGTCGGTGTGCTGCAGCTTCCTGCCACGCCCGCTCTGCCGCCACTCCCGCCGCCGATGCCACCGGTGCAGGCCGTGGCAATGCCCGCCCCACGCCACGCGACGCCAGGCGTGTTCGGCCAAGGGCCGGGCGGGAGCGTGCTTGTCGGGGGGGAGGGGGCGCAGGGGTCTGTGCGCCCACAGCCGCTCCAGCCGGGGCTGGAGCTGCGGCCCGGGCTGCTGCCACAGCAGCGCCCGTCGGTTAGCGCGCTGCTGCCGGGCAGCGGCACCTACTCGCAGCCCGCCGGGCGTGCTCGCAGGGACTCGCGGCAGCGGTGGGGGGGGGGCGTGGGGAGCTCCCGCGACGCGTCCCCGCAGCACAGCCGCGTCAGCTCTTCGGGGAGCGACTACCAGGCCAGCCCTGCCTGGGCCGCAGCAGGCACGACGTCAGCAGGACAGGCGTGGGACGGGGTAGGCGCTCGGCAGGCTCCGCCGAGCAGGGGGGCCGTGCTGGTGGGGCCCGACGGCGGATCCTTCACGCAAGCGGCCGTAGAGGTGTCTCCGCCGCGCGGAGGTGGCGGGGGATACACCCAGCAGGGGTGGGGCGCGGTCGGGGTGTACTCGGCCCGCGCGCGCGCGCGCGACGGGAGCATGTCGCCCGTCAGCTCCGACGCGGGGTCCGTCCGGTCGTCTGGCTCCGCCGCCTCGGCCCGCTCCGTGTCGTCCAGCGGGTGCGGGGTCCCCTTGCCTGTCACGCGCGCTGCGGCGCATGCGCACGGTGAGATTGGGGGGGGGCGGGGTTCGTGAGGGGCGCGGGACGGCAGGTTCCGGTCTCGGCCAGCGCAGACGCTCGGTGCGCATGACCCGAGGCGGCAGCGGATCATGGATTCGCACCGACAAATGTTCACGGTCGGCCTCGCGCCGCAGGCTACCACGGGCATGGTCCCTCCGCCCAGCACCAACATCACGGTAGCGCCCCACTCCGCTGTCCAGCTTGTGGTGCCGGTGGCCGGACGCCTCCCGCCATACAGCACGCCATTCCGAAAGCGTCCGAGGCTCAGGGGCGCTGGCCACTCGGGACGCAGGCGCCCCTGGCGCTTCCCGGGGACAAGGGGGTGTCGTACTACCAACCCGCGTCCGCCCTGCATGGGCGCATGGCGCGCAAGGAGATGGAGGCGGTGCGATACCGCCACCGCTCGCAGTATCCCTGCGTCCGCGCCACTTGGGGCGCCCAGCGTAACCCTGCGCCGTGCGCCCTTGCGTACAAAAACCCTGAGCGCCCAGGCCCTCACAGGTCTTGTCATCGGCGCCCGCGGAGCCGACGGTGCTGCGCGACGAGGATGAGATGTGGGGGTAGCAACGAGGTCCTTTTTGTAGATTGGGGCGCACTGCTGAAAAGGTGCAATGTGGGACTGCAAAGGCGAGGCAGACCCGATGTGTCTCGGTGCTAGTGCACGGCGATTGCCCGCGTTTGCGGTGCATTTGGGCAGTCGCGACCGTGCCCTGACATCCCGAGTGGCACATGGGTCCCGGCACCACGGCACATAATTCACTGTGTTGCACCGAGTCCGAGCCCAAACGCCGAGTGTCGCCGCGTAGGCTGGGGCTGCGCTGTGGGCCGCAGCCGCTCATACACGGGGCGGTCGCCCAGCGCGGACCCCGCCCGGGCCGACAAGTCATCGGAGCTCCACCGTTCCGCGCGAAGCTGCCCGAGGCGCGAGAGCCACGGCTCGCGGCGCTTTCCTGCCTGCTTGTGGCGCGCTGGAAGTCCCGCCCGAACAAGGGGAGGGTCCGGCGACGGCCCGTTGCCCCCGTTGAAATCAGACACCGTCCGGCGCGTGAACCGCACCGGCGGCCGGTCACGCACCAGCGCATCGACCTGGTCACTCCGGTCGCTCCCTGTGCGAACCGTCATCGGCGGCGCGTCCTGGGAGCGCGTCCGGGGCAACGCGAGCGCCACGCCGCTCGAGCACTCGCGCTCCGCTGGAACTGCATCCGCAGCGAGCGGTGCTGACCGGGCGGGAGCAGCGTCGTGCGTCGGCAGCCCCACCATCTTGGGCGCCGCTGGCTTTGGGCGCAGCTTTGGGCTTGCATGCCGCTTGTCCAGCTTCCCGCGGGGCCACCGCAGCATCGGCGGGAGCCGCTCGTTTCCTGTGTTGCGCCGCCCTCCTCCAAACACGTCGTACCCTGCGCCTGGCCGTAGCGACTCGCGAAAGAGGCGAATGCGGTCGTCCCCCGCAGCTGCATCGTGGCTCGGAGACAGTGATCCCGATCTCTGGATCTGTTCCCCATCCAACGCCCCCCTCCCCCAGCCGTTTGCTCCGCCGTGTCGTCTCGGCTCCGCCCCAGAAGCATTCTGATCGAGAAGCCAACCCCCTTCCCCCGCGTGCGCCCCTCCACCCCCGCTGAGCGCCTGTGTCAGCCGCGCGTTCTGGTCTGCTATACTCGATGCGGCACCAGCGACGGCGCCTGCCGTCTCTGGTCGAGCCATCGCCCTGCCACGCGCAGGCCCCCATCAGTCATCAGCGCGCGGCGTCTCAGCACGGACCGCGGGGCTAAAGCAAAAAGTAGATGTGGCGTCTGCGCAGGTGCCCACCCCGCACGCCCAACAGCCGAAACTGCCGTCGCAGCCGCAGCCGCAGCCGCAGCCGCAGCCGCCGTGCCATAGGTTCGCGGGTTCCCGAGCGCGTCCTCGCCATCCCAGCCGAGGAGGTTTAGGCCCGCGTGCGAGCGTCGAGTTTCGGACGGCACCATCAGAAGCGGCGCTCGGGCGCGCTGCCGCCGCACAGAGTCAGACTCGGTCCGGAGGATGCATCGCCACCATGAATGCGAAGTGCGCGGGGCGGGTAGGTAGGCAGTCGAGCGAGTTGGATGCTGGCAGGGAGAGACCGCCGCCTGGCGAGGTCCAGCCTGGCGGTCTGCCTGCCTCCAGACCGGTGAGCGCGGCCGTTCGCGCCCACGGCTGGGGCCCGAGAACGGGATCTGCGCCACGAGCCGGATCACAGGATATTTAGTGCGAGACAAGACGTAGATCACGCAGTACAGCAGCTGCTACAGTAGCTAGGTCGTAGGAGAGCGTGGAGGGGGGGGGGTCCTCTAGAAGCTCAACACACACAGCGCAGAATCTATTCGCAGCGGTGGGGTGCCAGGGCGCACCACTCTCGAGCGGCGCGTTTCGAGCAT
>Ga0115567_10001841_pt1 | contig 21031 bp, 22 predicted proteins | sample COGITO_mtgs_1204_2_FD_88679 | JGI IMG/M metagenome (GOLD analysis project Ga0115567, IMG submission 88679) | Pelagic marine microbial communities from North Sea - COGITO_mtgs_120412 | ecosystem: Environmental > Aquatic > Marine > Epipelagic | place: Germany:Helgoland, sampling site Kabeltonne... | reverse complement strand
GTATCGACAGACGGTCAAACGACCGACAACCAACGCATCGAGTTGGAGAGTGTCGCGCGTCAACGTGGATGGGACATCGTTGCTCAATATGATGACAACGGTGTAAGTGGCGCGAAAGGCCGTCAGCACCGCAAGCAGTTCGATGCAATGATTAAAGCCGCGACCCGAGGTGAGTTCGATATGATTGCCGCATGGTCAGTCGATCGACTAGGCCGCTCTCTTCAAGACTTGGTATCCTTCTTAAATGAACTGCAGAGCGTTGGCTGCGATCTCTATCTCCACCAGCAAGCCTTAGACACATCAACGCCAGCAGGACGCGCCATGTTCAGCATGTGTGGGGTCTTTGCAGAGTTTGAGCGGTCTATGATCCAAGAACGGGTTAAATCTGGCCTGCAACGCGCACGGGCCAAAGGAACGGTACTTGGACGCCCCCGTGTATCAGCAAGCAAACGGCAGTCCTTGATGAAGGCATACAAGGAGGTTGGCACTGTTCGCGGCGCTGCCAGGCTGGCAAAGGTACCAGTCGCAACTGCGTCACGTATCATTAAAGAGGAGACAGCTTAATTATGGCCAAGGTATTCGAGCCTCTGACCGAGAGCTTGTTCTGGAAGATCATCGATCAAACTGAACCTCATTGGCTGTCATCGGATGTTTCCTGCGTTCTTGGCTACGACGTAACCAAATGGGAAGAGATCAACTCTACGACCATCAGGGTCGAATTTGAAACCCGTGAGTGCGAGGATCCAGACGATGATGAAAAGACGTACTCCAACAAGTTCATCTGTCTGATGGCCTTCGACGCAGATGATGGCTGGCATATAGATAGCGATCACATCAAAACCTAACGCCGTAATTCAGTTTGACTAAATGATGATATGTAGCGAGGCGATTAAATGACTACAGGCAGAGGCGGAAAGCGGGATGGCGCAGGCCGGAAGCTAGGATCAAAGAATAAACTCACGATTGCACGCGAGGTCGTCGCTGAAGTTATTCATGCTGACGATCCGAAAAAGCTGACGGAGGCTGTGCATGCTCGAGGGTATCAGATGCTGCTCGAGCTTGAGCGAATTGTTCTAGACCCTACACAGCCCGTTGCAGCTCGTATCATGGCGGCGAAGACAGCGTTACCATTTATGGTGCCAAAGCAGGCTGAGCATGAAGAGAGACAAGAGAAGTTTGGTGAAGAATTAATAGCGCGAATACATGCAGGGCGTGAACGAGTGCGGAGCAAAAAGTTACATCAAAGTACGATAGAATTGAGCATTTAGGAGGCTGTGCGAATGAAAAACCCTAAACAGAGTTAAAAAGACATCTTCATGATTTAATTAGTAACCGTTTCATTCTCACTCCCATCTGTTTTATGTTTGGAACTTTTCTATCTTGATTCTATTAAAACTTATTTTGGTTGGGAACTGTGATTCTTCTCGCAGATAGATTATCTGACAATTAATTGAGGCTATTTATGTGCACGGAAGGCATTGGTTTAAGGACATTTGTTTTTGAGTCCTATTTCTCAAAGAAAACCAGTAGAATTATCTGTAGTATTTAGAGAGTTCATATCGGAAATTTCACCGAAGTAGTGCTAACCCCCTGCTAACTCCTCTTACAGGGTCTTCTTTCTGGGTTCAGAAGGAAATGCGTAAAGGGTCTAAAAAGGTATTGTTGTTGTGTTGTATGTCTACAAGTTATCGACTTAGAAATTAGATGTGAGAGTATTTTATAGAACAATCCTACCAACTATGATTTTTAAATATTTCTGTTACACTTTCCCTATGAAACCTATTCTCACCACACTTTGCCTGACGATTGCCGTGCTTCTTGGGAGTGCTGCGATGAGTATAGGTCATGAGGTATTAGATGGTGAGTATCTTCGAGCACACAAAACAATGGGCGAGTCTGGTATAAATTGGGCAGATGCCATTTTTAGGTACTGTGTCGTATTGCTGGTAGATTTAGCAAAGGTGCTGAGAATATCCTATGAAGAGCTAAATATCTGGGTATTTGTAATCATTCAACCACTGATTATCGTATTTATGTTTCTATGGGTGCTCCGATTACGGAGAATAATTAAACGATTAAAAAAAATAAGAGTGCTGAATTGGCATCGTGAGAAAAAATAATGATAAATAAAGTCATAAAATTTATACTTTGGACAGGTTTAATAATTTTCGTAATTATAGGCGCTGTAATAGCATATTTTGTGTTTTCATCCTCTGGAATGGAGATGCGGTCAATAGAGAAGAAAGGCGGTTTAGGGTATATGTGGGGTGACCATACAAATATGGGGCAAACTGATGAGTTTGGGTTCAACTTGAAGGATAAATATAAAACAGAATATTTAATAGGTGTTGAGGATGGTTTTGTAGACAGAGTATCCATCCATATTTATCAGGTTAAGGACGCGCACATAGAACCAATAAGAAAGTTGTTCAAAAAACATAATAAATATGTTGCTAATAAAGATTTCAGTCCTTTGTGTCATATTAACCGTTACTCGGAAAAGACAACTGATGAAACGGATGCATATAAAAATGCATACTGCAAAAACAACCGCCACATCCGCGCTGACTGTGTTGCCTTCGCAACATTCAGCACTGATAATTATAAAAATGAAGTATGCCTCTTTGATAAATATCTAAGATTTTATTGGGGGGAGATGTGAAGGTGTTAAAACTATTACTAACCATATTCACACTCGTATTCACCGTGATGTTTTCATCTGCCAGTTTTGCTGAATGGACTAAGGTGCGTGAAAGTGCTGAAGACATCTATTATGTGGACTTTGAGAGCATCAAAAAAATTGACGGGTATGCTTATTTTTGGACTTTGAGGAACGGGTTAAAGCCAACCGAATGGGGAGAAATTTCTTCCAAAATATATCGACAGGTTGATTGTAAGTTATTGCGTTATAAAGTCATGAGAGATTCTTATTACAAAGAACCAATGGGAGAAGGAATGCCTTCTGAGAGTTCTAATGAACCTGATAAGGATTGGACTGACAATGTTCCTAATTCACCAGCTGAAATAATACTAAAATCTGTCTGTAATTGGTGAGTTAAAAAATGAAAACACTACTCACCTTCTCAAGAATTACATAAATATTTATCCCAAGATTACATTACTCTCAGCAATAAACCTTCTTCCTTAATTTCGGAGATGCCGGATTATCTGATTGCATCAGGTGTCAATAATACTCTTGTAGCAAATGAGAATAGTAGCGACACCAACTTTATTGAAAAAATTCCCTATGTCCGAGCTATGAAATATAAAAGAGATTTTAGTTTCATTATTGTCAAAATGATAAAACTACTAGAATTTTGCCAAAAAATGATCTAACCAAAAGCTTGCATAGCTGATGATTATTTCTCCAAATGCTTCATATCCATAGACCACCTCAATGGAAATATACGTGGCACATGTCAATGCAACTGAAATCGACAAACAAATAATAATCAATCCATATTTTTGTAGAAATATGTCAACTGTTTTGATGCGCGCACAAGCAGTCTGGATATTATCTTCAACTAACGGAGAAGTGCGAAAACCAGTTATAAGGAATACAGGTAACGCTGCAAATTTTTGGCGAAAAAGGCGTCTTTGAAGTTTTAAAAGTTCTGAGCGCAACTTACTTATTCCTTATAGACCTATACAAATATTTTTGAATGAGCAGGTCATCATCAAGGTTGAAATCCTTGGATCTATGGACGCGAACGTAAAATCTACACCTCTCGTCTTGTCTTTCCCCGTGAGAGTATATTTGCAAAAGCGCAGCTTCAAAGTCAGGCCGTGCAAAAAACTCTTTTGATACAAGTTTTGCAACACCTGGGATTTCAATAATTAGTGCATCCCGCTGAATCGATTTTCCAGCCAGTTCAAACTTAAATTTTAATCCGGTTTTATAGATATCGCCTAGCCAAGGTACCTCACCCAAACTTATTCTACATCTCGGACGTTCAGCTCCTGCTCCATCTCCGCCCAATTTCTTCTTTAACTTTTTGATATATTTCCGTAGCCTTGTATTTTCTGTATTGAGCAACTCCATTTGCGTGGCTAAAACTTTAAAGCCCTCAGAAACACCACCCGGACCAAACATTTTCTCTAACCTCTGAACCTTGGCCTTTGTAAACTCTAGTTCCTTTTTAAGGGCTCTTATTTCAGATTTAAATTTACGATTTTCTTTTTCCAGCAGCGCATTTTGGTCTTGCAAACCCACTATCTGAAACTCATAAAACTCTTTAGAACTTAGTGCCTTTGTGTCTTTGTAGTAAATTACTAATAACAAAATTATGATGACAGCTATTATGACTTCCATGACAGTCGTATTTCTTAGGTCAGACTTTCTCTCTTCAGCCTTGTTGAGCATTATTTCTGCCTGCTCAAAAACTCGACCACACCAGTAACCGTTTCCTTTAGGGTTTTGCTTAAACCTTTAATTTCTACTTCGGTTTTGCCGAGGTGATTACTGATATTGGTTGCACTCTGATTAACTTGCTGAGCTGCTACACCCAATTTATTTTGCAAACTATTTGACACTTTTTCAAAAGACTCAGTTGTCTCATCTATTTTACTGTCTAGCTTGTTTATATCAGATTGAAATATTTCCATTGTGTCGATATTCGTCTTTAGATTATCTAGCGATGGCTTCAAATCTTTGAATTCAGAGTCCACATTAGTTATTGTTGTTCTCGCCTGATTAACTTGACCACTCAAACTGTTTGTCTCAGCAGAAAGGGATGAGATGGATTGAGTAAGTTGAGTAAAATTTTTCTCAAAAGAAGTAGTGTCGATCGCATTTAAGCGGGCAGTAAAATTTTGCAGCTGTTCATTCGTCTTTTCTTGAAAATCCTTCATCAACTTGGCGTTCGCTTGAGTGGTTGAATTGATAGTATTAAGCGCTTCAATTAAGTTTCCAGCCAATTGTCCAAGCGCACTGGCGGCCTCAGCTTCTGGCTCATCAGTGATTGCCTCAAATTGAGTTAGATAAATTCTTACGGACATACCAACAACCGTAGTTACAAGTGCTGGGCCCATTTGGCCAATTATCAATTCTATATCATAATTTGATGAGTTTATTCGCATCATCGCTCCAACGAGAGCGACAAATGTAAACAAAAAGCCAAGATAATACATGCTGTCAGCAAACACAGCGCGAGTATTGGGGTATTTAATAAAATTTGCGCCAAGGAAATAGTAAAAAACCATCATGCCCGTGGCGATGACGATCTGCATAATACCGCTGAAGATTGGAAATAATATGAGCGCTGATCCAAGACCCAAAGTGGTAATAAAATAGAACCTTAGCTTTGCTTTTGCGATGTTAGGATCAAAAACATCTGCTTGAACGCTTTCTCCATTAATATTTTTAGCTTCAACCGACGACCTAAGCGAGCCTTCCTGAATATCTTTTTTATCACCCGGATCTGTATTTTGATTGTCTTTGACTTTTGTTTCCTCGGTTGATTCAGAACTGTATATCTTTGAACGGTTTCCACTACCTGGAGTATCAGCCACGATTAAAAAACTCCTTTGCGGAACCGAGATGCCAGTTGCCTGTCTCCAGCGTGTAGGTTATCGATGCCGCTCCCAAGTTTCTAAACTTATCTGCCCAGACTTCTTCGGTGCCTTGGCAAAGCTTCTGCGTATCTGTCTCACCGTTATACTCTGCGCCACAAACCACAAGAACATGAAATCCGTCTAATTTTATTTTACCAACAGGTAGTTTTGGATTTCGGTACTCAAACATATCAGAAAAAATAATGAGAAATTTGTCTCCACCACCCTGAGACTGTCCAATTTGAGATGCCAAGCTGAGCGCACCGCTAATGTCAGTTGCTGTAGCTTCGTGCGTCATCAAAACTTTTTTTGAACATTGGCCTTGCATGAAATCTTTGAAATAAGAAACCTTTGCAGAACACATTGTTTCGTCAAAAGAGCCACAGGATTTTTTTTTGCCGCCAAATAGCTTTTTTCTTAGAAGAACGTACTCACAAATAGCCCTTCCACTCTGACTGACACCCGTTATTGGCAAAAGTTGAATTAGCGACGGTTTATCTGGCCCATCATTTTTTGAACCAATTGCCTCTGACAACTTTCGAAAGTTATCTGGTATCGCTAATTTTATGCGATCAGGTGTGAAATATGAATTCGAAAAATCCATTAACACAATCACATTGGACTTCAAATTCATAGCTTTAGTGTTCACTGGCACTTGAATTAGACCAAAAACAAAGAATCCCAAAATCAACAGATAATAGCGTCTCGTCTTCATGAAGCACTCCTAAAAATAAAACGAACTGGGTAGGACAACGCTTCAGCAAGAGGCGCTATCACCGCCAGAACACGTGAAACCGTTATGAATAATATCCCAACGCAATTCATAACTAATGACCGAAATTTCATTTGAATCACTGACAACAAATTCCACCAGCTTGAGATAGCAGAAAGTAATCGCTTTCCAACTACAACACTCGATGCAAGGCAGAGCATGGATAGAAATATTGGAACCGGCTTATCAATGGCACTCCATCCACCAAATATAAACCAGAGTAAACCCAACTCGCTGGCTAATATGATAACACCGAGAGTCAAATTCAGTGGTGATGCATTCTCAACTATGATTTTACCAACAACATTATCACTCGTTTGGATGATATTAACCTTTGCACTGACTGATAGCCCAAAGAAAATCATTAGCCCAACCAACATGAGAGCAACAAGGGGGTTTAGGTAAGGTAATGCTACCTCATTCCCCAAGTAAGTTGAGGAATTTGGCAAAACGAATGCCAGCACCAACCAAGATGACACTGCCATAAGCAGATAAAGTATATTTGACCTGTGTAATGAAACTGTATCTTCTAGGCTAAGTGAAACTACCTCAACCTTAGGAATTGGAATTTCTGTTGTTTCCGCGCTAGTGACAGCATCGTTTATCTTAGAGATATTGGCCTTAAGGGCTTCTTTGAACTTATTGAGGTTAGAAGCTCCAACTGGGCCTACGTCATTAAGTCGGATATTTTCCTCTTTAATATTATCTACAATTTCGAGAACAGTTGAAGATACGGCTTCAACCCCCGATTGCATCCTTTCAAAAGTATAAAAACGATCGTCCAAGTCTTTCTTGAATCGTTCAAAGTCAGAGAATTTCATGAAGTCAAAGTAAGCTGTGCTGACCTTGTGCCCAAAGATGTAAAGCCCCAATACGATTGCCGGCCCCAAGAGTGACATCCAACCCCCTTGAACAAAAATCTCAAACATTTTGCCTGAGGCAATAACATCACCAAGCTCGGCAAGATTCAGCTCTTCTCCTTGCGAAGATATACCGATCTGCAGGTATAGAAACCACTCAACCACCGCTAAGCTAGCAATAACCGCCCAACCAAAAACATAAATAACCAGATGATTAGCCCCTGATCTGTTACCGGCACTCTCTTTCTCTTGATAACCAAAAACCACCCCAATACCTGTCTCAATAAGAGTAAACATCAGCGCAATAACAATTGCATATGGGATACCTAAAACTTCCTGACCATCCAAAAGCTCATCAAAAAAGGTGTTTAGCAGAACAGTATTAACAGTAATAACTGCCAGTAGCAGCGGCAGGAAAAGAAACAATGATGACCGCGCTGCTCTTTTCCGAACTGCGTGCCCCTTGTCCAATTCCAACTCAGGTATATCCAAATGCTCTAGTTCAGTTATACCACCACCTAATTTATTAACTGACGCGTTCAACTGCTCAACGAGCTTAGCTTTTTCGACCTCACTATCTTGAGCTAACTTGGGGGCAAGAGATAGTTCTTCCTCAAATCGATCTATTGCCTGCTGAAGCGGATGAACTGAAACATCGATTTTTGGGGCATCTAGTGGAATTATAGAATTGCAATTAGCGTAAAACCTGAGGAGTTTGCGAGCTGCATTTGCTTCAATCTGCTTAGCAATTCTGAAGGATCTGGCTGCAACCACATTTAGGTATTCACAACCTAACTTTAGGGGTGCGGTAAAAGCCTTAAAAACTATCCAAGACAAAAGTGACGCTGGAATGAAGGCGCAGAGGCAAATTATTATCGCCAAACTAATTTTTGCTATAGGCACTAGTATAGGGCTGACAGCAGAAAGCTCATTGATTTGAGTTATAACTTGTTCCAATTTAGTCTCCCAATTACCGAACTAACGCTTATTAGGTATTAACTGCAGCAATCTGACAATCTTACACATATGAAACATTTTGTAAAAAGTAGTCATTTGGTTTTTCTAGTTTTTGTTCTTGTTGTGTTGGGTTTTTCAAACCATACGCTCGGTCATGGTGGTAGGTTGAATAAAGAGGGCTGCCACAATAATCGATTAACTGGCGAATACCACTGCCACCAAGGCACCTCTGCAAAATCCCAGAAAAAACCATCAAATAGCGTCCAGACAAACTCTGAAAATTACTTTAATGACCTACTAGCCAAAAGGCTTTCTGGCCAAAGAGAAGTAAGACTTGCCTATTCTCTTGGGGCGTCTAACGCCTCAAACTATGTTATCGTTGACATCGAAACTAATCGCTACGTTATTGAGGGTGGGCTAGACAAGAGATCCAGTCTTGACAGTATTCAACAAGCTCTTTTTGCAGCTGCAATTACAGGAAAAGAACCCGCAGTAGCAATATACGATACGGATAAGCGGTGGGGTAAATACGAGCATAGAATTTGGACTGCAGCAAATAAGATTGGCCTTAAATTCATTTGGTTTAATGGTGAGGAAATTATTGAAAAATGAAATTGTTTGTATCTGCCTTTATGCTTTTCAATATTCTTTGCGCATCAGCACTTGCAGACCCAATCGAGGAAGCTAACAGTTATGCGGTGCGTATTAAATCAACAGTTCGTTTCGCATTTGCTGGGGAAGAGGCCGGCACCAGCAATGGCGCTGGATTCCTTGTTGATCGAGCGAGGGGCTGGATACTTACCAACGCACATGTTGCAGGCTATGGGACTGGTGATATTCAGGTGTCTTTTAAGGGGCATGATTATGTCACCGTCAAGCCAACCTACGTAGACCCTGAACTAGATTTTGCAATAGTTCAAATTGATAAAGAGGAGATTCCATCTGAAGCCACAGAGGCAAAATTGGACTGTGCTGGAATATCTCTCAATGGGTTAGCAGTAGCGGCGTTTGGACACCCCCACGGGCTTACATACTCAGCTAGCCGCGGCATTATCTCACAAGTTAGGTATTATAACGGAGTAGACTGGGTTCAAACTGATGCGGCTGTTAATCCCGGCAACTCCGGTGGGCCGTTAATTGAGTTAGATACCGGTGAAGTTGTTGGCATAAATGCGATGGGCCTCAAAAACACTGAGGGTCTTAACTTCGCCGTACCGTCCAAGCCCATATGTAAGATCCTAAGCTTGCTTGAAGACGACAAAGATCCGTCTCCGCCAAAGTTACCTATATCATTTGCGGTGAATGAAGCAGCAGAAGAATATCTGATTATTGGCGGCAGCACTTCTGGTGATTTGCCGGCCGGATTTGTTCTTGGTGATAGAGTTTTAAAGGTTGGAGGTGTGGCAGTAAAAACCCCAACTGAACTCAAAACTTTTCTTCGAGGAAAAACTGGAGAAGCGTTGTTTGTTTTAAAACGTGGTGACAAGGAAATAGTTGTGGCCGCTAAGATAAAGCCAGAAAAAAACTTGTTAGATCGCCAATATGTGCTTGCTGATGGTGCGCTGATAGCTGAAGACGCTTATCCTGAGCGTTGGGACACGGAACGTTACTATCATGTCCAGTCTGTTAGGTCAGGCTCATATGCGGATCGGTCAGGGTGGAAAATACACCATCTAATAATGTCAATTGATGGCGTTCGACCAACTTCTTTGGAGCAAGTTCAAGAACTGCTTAAAGGTGAAGATAAAAAAATTATTATTCTTAGAGGTTGGTCATCACAGGACGGTAATTTGTATGACTATCAAGAAATTGATTATTGGCCATATAAGGTGGAATTAAAGAAGGCTGGGGAGTAAATTTTTCTATCAATGACAAATTGATGGTCAATGCTTAGATTCCCCAATTACTACTGGCGTCATTAGCGTTTAATTGCTATATTACATATACATTAAGAGTAGGGTTTGACGCCCTCGCCAACCTGCCAACCCGGCAAGGTGGTGTCCCGAAAGGGAGATGTGGCCAAGGACGGCAACTAAGGGGTCCAATAGCCAAATCAGAATGTCAGCCCTCCTCGGTTTAACCGTAGGAGAGTTTTATCATCTCTATTACTCATCATCAGTCGGCACTTCCAGTTCACTCGCTCTACGCAGGCAGTCGGGACGGCCATGCGTTTCCCGAAGCTGATAGGAGGGTTGTGACGGATACCGTCTCAGCATCATTTGACTGCTTCACTGTTATCGATGCCGAGGGTCATTTCAAAGGCCGTGCCGTCTCCACCATGATCATAAAGATAGGTACGGAAGACAGCGCATCAGTTGAAGCACTGGGCCACGACCTTGGTCAGCTTCTTGATCAAGAGGCCATCGGACTGGAGACAGCTGGAACGTATAGGCCAATTTCTATGGACTGATCCGCCTAACGGATCGGGGAGATTTAATCTGAATTGCGCCCCCTGCATTTAGCTAAAGTCGCTAAAGAGAAAGGAAATGATCCATGAACTCGATCATTCAACTTGCCCCAGGCATCGACAAGATCGCCGAGGGTAGCCTTTATCCACATCAGGCGGACGGCGTTGCATTTTTGCTGTCTAAGAAACGGGCGATCCTTGCCGACGATATGGGCCTTGGTAAAACGCGTCAGGCTATTGTTGCTATGGAGGCTGGATGTCCGGAAGGAATTGTTCTGGTTGTCTGCCCTGCCTCCCTGAAGCTCAACTGGAGGCGCGAGATACTAATGGTTGATAGCAAGGCATCCATTGAGGTGCTGGGTGTCGATAAAGATCAAACCGACGCCCCTCGCTGGATCATCATCAACTACGATATTCTGAGTAAATATTCGGATCGCCTCCATGCTATCGATTGGGCTGGGATCATCCTCGACGAAGCCCACTTCATTAAGAACGCCAGTAAGCGGACCACTCATTGCCTTAAGCTATTAGGCGTCCAGGCTGAAGCCCATGCTCCTCTGATCGGTCCCGACTATGTGTTCTTACTTACAGGAACACCTATGACAAACAGACCCAAAGATCTGTTTAACCTGTTTCGTTGTGTCGGCCACCCAGCGGCGCGGTCATTCCTGTCATTCGCCAAGCGGTACTGTGATGCCTATCGCAACGATTTCGGCTGGGTCACTACTGGTGCGTCAAATCTAGATGAACTTAATCTCCTGATGAAGGAGACATCCATCCGTAGGATGAAAGACGAAGTTCTGGATTTACCACCCAAGGTCCGAGCCTGGGTGCCGGTAGACATCTCGGCCAGCAAGGCCGCTCTCAACGCTATTGATAGTTTTCTGGTGTGGTATTCGGAGACGGACCCGTCGAAGCCCAACGATACGGAGTTCCTGGCCCGACTAACCAAGGTCCGTACCTCACTGCATAAAGCGAAGTTTAAGGCCGTCGCGGAACGTATCGAAGATGTTATAGCAACAGGCGAGAAGGCTGTGGTGTTCACTTGCTTCAACGATGGGATCGAGCGTCACAAGAAGAAGCTCGGCGATCAGGCAGTGACCATCACTGGCTCAGACACTTCCAAACAGAGAATGAAGGCCGTAGACCGCTTCCAGTCCGACCCGAGTGTTAGGGTCGCTCTCTGCAACATCATCGCAGGCGGTGTCGGCATCACCCTGACGGCTGGGACGCATGTGATCTTCCAAGACCTGGACTGGGTTCCTGCTAATCATGCCCAGGCTGAAGATCGATGCTACCGAATAGGCCAAGACCACCGTGTTACGGTGGAATACTTCCACGCGGAGGGAACTCTTGACGCTTACATCGCAACACTCCTTGAGCAAAAAATGGCAATGATTGCCGCCGTCGAGGCCGATGAAATCCCCGATCAATCCATCCTCTCGGAGATACAGGATGGCTTGAGGCAGCTTGCTCCGGCCCTCATGGAGGAAGCCAGGGCTGCAAGGGCGACAGGTGATGCTGCTACGCGGCTCGACGAACTGGCGAGTGCAAGACCCCAACCAAGTTCTAAGGCGGAGCCTCTACTGAAAACGGGTAGCTGGGAGTTCACAAGTTCACGTGATCCATCGGCACTATATCGTGTGACGTTTGGCCGAGCTGGGCACCTGGAATGCTCATGCCTCGGTTTTACGTATCGTGGTAATTGCAAGCACACCCGCGAAGTGCGAGAGAAAATCTACGAATGAGACATGGACTGATCCGCCTAACGGACCTGGGAGATTTATTCTGAATTGCGCCCCCGGCATTTGCCAAAGCCGCTAAAGAGGAGAACGACCAATGACAATTAAATTAGTTAACAAACAAGAAAATGGCGGTGGAGAAACTGAACACTTTGAGGTCTTCGTCGATGATAACTCCCACTACATGGACGAAGACTATCGCTATAAGGCTGGTGAGTTTTTGAACTATGACGAAGCACTCACCGAGGCAAAGCGCATCGTTGATGAAGAACTAGCTTACCGCGTGAAGCCCGGCATGACGGCGGAGGAGCTTTATGATCGATACATCACCTTCGGCGAGGACCCGTTCATCATGCCAGCAAACAAGAAAGATAGCTTCTCGGCTTGGGATTACGCCAAGACGCAAAGTTACAAGGTATGTTCCTTTCTGCCGTCCTTGGACAAGAACGAGAAGTCAAATAATCAAGCCCCTGTTAATGACGGCGCCAAGACTGTGTTTACAAGATTGAAGCCGTCGATGAGCAAAGAGCAAATAAAACTGAACCTAATCGCCGCTTTGGAGAAGAGCGGCTTCACGGTCCAGCCTAGCCCAAAGAAGCCTGATGAGGAAGGTGCGTCATGACCCATGATCCTCACATTCCGATGTTCTCAGGTGTGCTAGAGACGTTCTCCTCAGCTAATTAGTCTTTGGAGGATACGACTTCTCTCAGCCACTCGGCCCAAGTTTCCATCGCTTTTCGCTTCTCAGGCAGATATCCCCATCGGTCATAATGAACGCTGCCCACATCGGTCATGGCGTGGCCCTGAAGCCGGTTCCTGAGTTCAAGGTCGATGCCGATTGATCCGGCTAAGGTTTTGAAAGTTCGACGGCAGTCACGCGGAGCAAACGGCACAATACTGTTACTTTTGCAAAAGCGGTGGATCGCTTGGTACAAGGCGTCAGCTTTGCGGGGCTGATTTCTGTCACTGTGCGGAAATAGCCAGTCTTGGTGGTTTGTTGATTTATGTACCTGCTCCAGTAGCTCAATGTGGAGGTCTGTAAGTGGAACTACGTGCGGCTCTGTAACGTCATGGCGGGTCTTGCGACGATCAGCAGGTATCGTCCATAATTTTTCCTTCAGATCGAACTCACGCCAGTTGGCTTGCAGTACTTCCTCGACCCTCTGCCCGCTAGCGATCAATAATTTTAAAGCGAGATGAGAGGGGAGGGAGATGCCATTACCATACCATACCTGCGCAACCTCGTCTGGGGTCAGTGCGCGGTTTCCTACAGGCTTGCGCCGTACAGCTTTTTTGGTGCTGGCTACCGGATTGTGAGTTAGGTCAAACTTTGGGATACGGCCTCGCCAACGCGTAGTTGTCGCAGCGTGAAGGCCAAACTCAAAAGCAGCCCGTAAATAAGCCCTGACGTTATCGGCGTGAACTAAGGCCCCACGTTGAACAATTGGAGTTAAGACATCAAGAATGTCGTCAGTAGTTATCTCGGCTGCGATGGTTTTGCCGATCATTCCATTGATGTGTTTGTTGAAGATGCGACGGACTTCCTTTGCTGACCTCTTCTCGTCTATTTCAAGGTCAGAGATGTATCCATCGAACAGGGCTTCCACCGTAGGCCTGGTTGCTAACTCCTCGCTCAGTTTGCGTTCTCGTTTTATTTCGTCCATGGGATCAATGCCAAGGTCCAAACTCTGGCGGAAGGATAGGGCCTTCTCTCTTGCTTCGCTCAAGCTAACAGCAGGATAGCGGCCAAGATTTATTTGGGTGCGTTTACCAGAGGCAGGGGAGGTGTAGCCGAGGAAGAATGTCTTGCTCCCTGCAGGTGCGACAGTAATGCCGAAGCCCTTTGTAATCGAGTTGCCATCACGTAGGCGGTACACGGTCTCGCGTGGTTTTGCATTTCTGAGGGTTCTATCTGTCAGTGCCATAAAAATTGCCGCGTAATTGCTACGTTGGGGTCTGTAATTCGGTTATATCCCATGTTATTCTATGTAACACTAATCATCGTAAAAATCAAGTAAACCATTAGTAATTCAACGTTTGAATGGCAGAAATATAGGGTTTTAAGGGCCTATGATACCCTCACTCATAACCTGAAGGTCGTTGGTTCAAATCCAACTCCCGCAACCACCTTTACCGAACTTCGGTAATATTTAAGAGAAGCCGCTTCTTCGGAGGCGGCTTTTTCTTTGAGGTTAGCGGTTTGGGCGGTTTCAATCATGTTTGTGATCTCTCCAACCAGTTCGATCTCAATCCCATCGTCAATGTTCCGCACCTGAATGCTTTTGACCAGACCACGAAGTATCTCTGCGGCTTCAGTTCGGCTTTCAGGCTTGTCGAGGCTGGCATGCAGGTTCTCTATTTTACGGCGATATAGTTCTGCTAAATTAGGATGGAGAATAGGGGCTGGCGGCGGCGCGCTGGAAAACTTCAATTCCAGCTCCTCTTTTTTGAGTTCCAATTGTTCAAGCTTGGCTTTTAACCCTGGTGTACGTAGCCCGTCAGCAATTGCCTCATAGAGGCCATCCAGCTTGCGATCTGTTGTGCTGAGTTCCGACCTTGTTTGCTGGCGGCCTACATCGCGCTCTTTGGACAATCGATTGATCTCAGCATGAAACTCTCGAATGAACTCTTCGACCAAATGGGGCTGCATGAGCCGGGTCTTCAGCGTATCCACAACCAACCCTTCGATACGCTCACGTTTTATGCCACGCCTGTTGGCGCAGGTGCCCTGGTTGCGGGCATGGTCACAAGCCATGTAATCTTTACCAACGGCAATCATCGAGGCGCCGCATTCGGCACAGACCATGAGCCCGGTAAAGAGATGCCGAGCGCGACGGTGCTCCCAGAACCTTGTTCTACGCGCCTTGCTGACCGATGGCGATTGGCGAATTTTGTTAAGACGGGCCTCGACGATATCCCAGAGTGATTGTTCAACAATCTGAAGGTGGGGCACCGCTTCGATAACCCACAGTTCTTTGGCATTGGGCCGGGCAAGACGTTTACCTGTTGCTGGGTCTTTAACATAGCGCTGCTTGTTCCAGATTAATTGACCGATATAGAGGTCATTCCGCAGGATGCCGGTTCGGCGGGTGTGATGGCCACGTATAGTCGTATCGCGCCAAGCCCGACCCCGGGGCCCAGGGATGCCATCATCATTGAGAGTTCGGGCGATGGCTCTGGGCGAGTGCCCCCGAGCAAAGGCTTCAAATATCCGCCGTACGACATCGGCTTCAACTTCATTGATGCGACGGTCTCCGCGAAGAGGCTCACCATGCTCATCAACCTGTTTAACCACATCATATCCGAAGGCGTTACCACCACCCGATTTACCTTGGCGAACCCGGCCCTCAAGACCACGCCGCGTTTTGTCGGCAAGATCCTTAAGAAATAATGCGTTCATGGTTCCTTTAAGGCCAACGTGGAGTTCGTTGATCTCGCCTTCCGACAGGGTAATGAGTCTAACACCAGCGAAGGTGAGTTGCTTGTATAGACCAGCAATATCTTCCTGATCGCGGCTAAGCCTATCCATGGCTTCAGCTATAAGAACTTGGAATTTTCCAGCACGCGCATCCATCATCATCTTCTGATAACCAGCCCGTTGAGTGCTGGCACCGCTGATGGCCTGGTCGGAATAAATCTCAATTATCCGCCAGCCTTCAGTGTCTGCACGCTTGCGGCATTGGTGGACCTGATCATCAATGGAGGCTGATGACTGAAGATCGCTAGAGTATCTGGCGTAGATCGCAGCATGTATCATAAATCTCTCCTGGCTTGGTAAGGGTCGCCATATTCGACACTAAATTGGTTGCGAAGCTCATCGATGGAGTTCCTGTATCTGGCTCCGGCAATAGCCTGGTTGGCTTGAATGTAATGATCTTCTGTTGTGGCTGGATTGATATGGCCGAGAAGGGACGAGGCTATGCCAACATTCTCTGGCGTCATGTCAACAGTCCAGGATGCAGCTATGTCCCTGAACAGGTGCGGATTTATAGATGTGCCGAAGGCGGCTTCTGTCGTGGCAATGACACAGCCATAGACACCCCTGTTTTGCATGGGGCTACCACGGATGCCGATCCAAAAGGCGTCAATAAAGGGGTCCTTGAGCAGAATTGGGCGCCAGACCTCAAGCCAAGTGTCTACATAGGGTGTAAGTTCCGCGGGTAACAATTGTGTGAGGTAACGATCCGTCTTTACTTCTGCGGGCTCAAAATCGAGTTGATAGCGGTCTTCGACCTTGGTCAGATGTTTGCCTATACGGATCATGACAAGGTTGCGTAGCCTGATGGGGCATTGAACGAGCAAGGCAACCATCAGGGCGTTTCTGTAATCGAGCGCTTCTTGCCTATCCTTAAGCCAATCTTTGTTTAATTCGTCCAACCGAGAAAATGCCCAATCGGCAATGACGGTGGGAGATTGCATGCGGGCTCGTTTTTCACGGCTCGGCTTGCGCAGCAGTTTTAGTTTGGCGATCAGAACGTATAACCATTCCCAATCTTCGTCTGGTGCAAATGACCGCAGTGCTTGCCAAAGTGAAATGGTGTAGCTCCAAACTGTCCAGGGCTGAACCTGTTCTTGTAGGCAGGTCACATAGGCGTAAACAGCATCGCGGCTTGCCCGGCCAGCAGGTTCAATATCGTGGTTCATGCGATCAGTCGATATTAGAAAGCTCAGCCATCGACCATACCCTTGTCGAACCCGCTTGCGGGTGGGGGCACGCCAGAGCGAACTCTTGTTAAGGGTCTCATCGAGAACACTGCCTTGGGCTGTTACTTTATGCCAAAGGTCTTGATCAATCTCAGGCCATTCGTGAACATGAAGGCACCGTCTGGAGATATAGTCCTTCATGCTGCGTTACTCCCACCATCATCATTATCGCTGCGGACTTTCCTGACTGAGTTTTGATAATGATCCAAGGCGCTCTTTTGCTCGAACTGGGTGTAGGCGCGCATGACTGTAGTGATCTTGTCGCCCAGAACATGACTGATGGTGGCGGCGTCACCGGCGCAAACGAGATTATGAATTTTACTGGCTAAGCTTCTGAACAGGTGGGCATTAACTGTAAGCCCTGTTTCTTGAAAACAATGGCGCTTGATCTGTTGAGAGAGGTCTCCCTCATTGCGGTAAGTCCCGTTCATCTTTGGGAATACTGCGGTCGTAGGGCCCGGATATAAGCTTGGCCGAAAACTATCAATGTAATCACGCACCAACTCAGCACCGGTACCGGTTAACTCGTAGCGAAGAGGTTTATCGTTTTTTACCTCAACGGCAGGGATCTCAATGATCAGCCGAAGAGACTTGCGATCCTTGATCCAGCGAAGATGCCGTTCTGTGTCGAGGTTAGCTAAGTTGCGAATGCGCATGGGGCAAAATAACAGTATCTCGACAGCAGCCGCCGTTTGCAAAAGCAGGGCCGCACTTCTGGGTTTTGGGCCAGGCTTCTCGGATAATCGTGCAAGACGGGCAGTGAGACCTAGCAACAGCGCAAGGTTGCGCCTGTCATCAAACTGGGCGAGCCGTTCTTTGTTCTTCTTCCTGTAGCGGTCTGCTTTATGGTCGAGCTTCGAGCAAATCCGCTTGAGTTGATTTAGATGCTCATCAGTTACTTGGGCGTGGTGCTTGGCAATCGCCTTAATGCCACTTGCCAAGGTGAAGTTGGCCTCCATTACGACACCGTCTTGGCGGTCCAGCATGAATTGAAGGCCACGTTTGAAATTATCCAGCTCAACGACGACGGCGAGGGAGGTAACGTCGTTTATAGAAACACCACTTTTAACGATGGATGATGCCATCATACGTATCTGGAATCTGCGGTGTTTTACGGTAGCAGGCTCGCAAGGGCGTATAGGGGCGTTTTCATCTAACAGGTCTTTTTGAGCCAGGCGATCACACCACTTGTCGACATCAGCCAAGAAGCTTGCCGGAAACTGTTCCAAAGGAATTGTCCATGGTTCTCGTTTGCGCTTACGGGTTAGCTCCAAAACAGGCCAGCCAGAAACGAGGTCTCGCATTTTGTTCCATACCAAAACAGCTTCTCGGGCAACTTTGCTTGGGTCTTTGTGCAAGGTCTCTGCAATAAGTGCTGATTCGAATTCAGCGACGGTGTCGTCAGTAACAGTTTTAGGAGTTAAGCCACATTCGCTACAGAACCGGAAAAACCGGGAAAGCTTGTATCCCATCATCGGGTCTGGGATTGCCTGATATAGAACATCAAACTTGCTGCTCATCTCCGGAAATGCCGCCAGTCGTTTGTTATTGCCACTGGTCATCTTTAGGGCCGCGATGACAGCGCTTTTAACATTTTGAAAATGTTTCTCGCTGACACGGAGTTGCCGGGGATGGATCTGACGTAGTCGTTGGCGCAGCCATTCGGTGTTTGCAGGAATGAGTGCGACATCCTTATCAATAAACCGGGCCATAGATCTCAGGGCCGAGATCAGGTCGCGACGACGCGTTTTGCTCAATCCTTCTATTTTCTGAATTGCCGCAATGGTATCGGCGAAGGTCTTAGCTGAGTTCTCGCTTACATCTATCTTTTTGCTCATCGGGATAACTCCTTCTTGGTCAACAGTGGACACGGGTGGACACGGGAGCAAACCAGTGCCGATTCGGGAAATAGTAGCACAAATATCAGTTACGAATTGCCGGGCCACATTCTCCCGACAACCTCTCAACATACTGAAAATAATGGACAAATATGGACATCTCTGGTCACCAATTTAGGTGTTCACGGATGAATAAATCGAGGTCTTTAGGGCGGATACGCCACTGTGCACCGAGCTTCGCTGCGGCTAATTCTTTGACCTCGATCCAGCGGCGTACGGTCTTAAGGGAGACCTGGCATATGACTGCTACTTCCTTGATGGTGAGTAGGGGATCGAGGGTTTGATTTTTGGTCGGCATTGCAGTTCTCCTCACTGTCGACATTGGACGAGGTAGGGATGGCCGGTGCTGAAGATGTGGCTGCCAGATCGGCAACGGCTTGACGGGCGAGTAGGCGGGCGAGGGCTAACAGCACATTTTCGTGAACAGCATTCTTGGGCTGTTCTGGATTTGAAGAGGCTCGGACGCCTAACGTGGGGGTGTTCTCTCGCATGCCCAAAGAATATTGGGTGGGTATTGAGCCTGACATTTATACGGGCGTTTACCCACCAGGCATTAGAGTTACAGGGCCTGTTGTGGTGTTGGGTAATTGGTGGGTAAACAGTGTATGACCCAGAAAAGTTGCGAATCGGGCGATATCATCTGTTGTGTGGAAGAGTTCCATCATTACGATATTGCGTAATGCGCTTTCTGAGGCTCTCAGCAGTCGGTAGAGTGCTGGCGTCATATTCGCCCCTGAGCATCATCAGAATACGTTCGGCAAGACTGCGGTTTGAGATGGTTAGGTTAAAACCTTGGTTACGCAATTTATCCAATTTGCGGTCTACGGCACCCCAATCCTTGCTGCCTTGCTTGCGTTCAATGGGAACTGACTTGTCTGGGTCTGGCCACAACGCGAGCACGTCAGTGCGCAAGAAAGTAATGTCGACCCACGGCCATTCTCTTTGGTTGGTGGACGAACGGCGATAGGCATGGGGCGGGTCTATGGTCAGGGTCGCCCACTCGATTGGATCAAGTTGCTGCATTTGGCTTTTAGTTGAAGCAATGCGGCCATGGCCTATCAATCTTCCTTCAACGAGTGATTTGCTGAACGCGGCAATTTTCATGGCGGCAGTTCGCTTCATCTCGTCAAAAACAGCGACCCGACCTTGCTCAGCGTCATTGCCCGGTTTGCCCGCAATCGGCGTCTTTAGAAGTTCATAATGTTCATGGTCTTCGGGAACAACCCAGAGTGACGGATATCTCAGGTATGCGGACCAACTCTCCGGATCAGGTAATGAAAACCGCTCTAGCACCTGGTGGTCTTGAAATACTACCCACGCCAGAGCTTCTGTGAGTGTCCAATACTCTGCCGAGGATGATGGCATGTTTTATAATCCGTCATGAAAATCAGCGCCACACTACAGGATTTTTTGAAATAGCGAAATGGGTTCTGATTTTTCATCCGGAAACATTGTGAAAATGTCAAGATACGGTCAAAGACGGTTTTCCTCTGACAGGGCTTGCGCTTGCAATACCGCAAATACGCCGCTTAATATCTTTAACCAGATGAGCCAGATCCTCCTTTAGATCAGGCCGGTGATTGTTCCAATTTATATGACGACGGACAACTTTTTTGCTATTTGAGGACATCCGCAGAAGCGATAGTCTTGATTGCCCGATACCGCGCCCACCGTAACCTCTGGGCATCCCCAATCCTCCTACGACCCGCCGCAGTCTTCGGCCCACTATTCCCAGTGCCACCATGCCACCCGCAGCGACCTCTGGGTCCATCGCCGGGAACCTTTGCGTTGTTAAGGCAAAGCCGCCCACCTGACCTCTGAGCGAGGCAGTAGCGGCCTTCACGATAACGGCGGATCAGTCGCCACGCTAAGCCGTACTTGCCGTTTTGTTCCTCAATGCGTTTGAGTATGTGCTGCTTGAAAAACTCAGGTAAGTCCGGATTGTTCCTGACTGGATGAAGGTCAATCTTCATTCTTTATGCTCAATCGCTGCAACCCGCTGGTTCGCGTCGAGCATTGCTTGGCCGGGACTTGTCAGAGGAAACTTGATTGAGGCTACGACGATGAGTGGATAGTCTCATCCGATGACAAAATCTCCATTCCGCTATTTCAAGACCTCGCCTGAGATCATCCGCCTG
>Ga0115567_10001838_pt1 | contig 21038 bp, 26 predicted proteins | sample COGITO_mtgs_1204_2_FD_88679 | JGI IMG/M metagenome (GOLD analysis project Ga0115567, IMG submission 88679) | Pelagic marine microbial communities from North Sea - COGITO_mtgs_120412 | ecosystem: Environmental > Aquatic > Marine > Epipelagic | place: Germany:Helgoland, sampling site Kabeltonne... | reverse complement strand
TCTTTAGCTGGAGCAGGCGCAGGTGCTGGAGCCGGTGGACTACTAGGAGGTCTAATGGGCTACGGAATGCCAGAGACAGAGGCGAAGCTAGTAGAAGAAAAAATTGGTAAAGGCTATGTCATGCTTGGAATGAAAGTTGATAATAAAAGAGAAGACGAAGTAAAAAAAGTTTTTAACAACAATAAACCAAGTAATATCACAGTTCATTAATTTCTAAGTAAGATTAATACTGTCAACAATTTTACACATTTTCTAATATTAATCTCAATGTAGTTCTTAAGATACTGGATTATCTTAAGGACTACGCTGAAGCTAAGGAGAATATTATGACTAAAGCAAAAAAAGAAGAAGAAGAAATTTTAGAACTAAGTAAAGATAAGTTTAATGATATTGCAGAGACTGTATCAGAACTTCACGACAGTATGCGAACAAAGACACAACATGTTGCTGAAGAGTCGGTAGAGTTCGTAAAAAAGTATCCTCTACACACAGCAGTTGGAGCAGGAGTGCTAGGTTTTCTAGCTGGTTATGCAACTAAGAAGATAGCAGAAAACTCTTCAAGAAAATAAATGATGCTACTACCTGTCATTGACTTTATAAAAAATAAAAGAGCAACTGCTACAAAGTTTAAGTTTGGTAAGATTATTACTAACAAAATTGAAGGTGACATTACTTTATTAATGAGAATGTCTATAATCAATAATGTGCTTGCATTGGTTCTGCCACTAAGTTTGGCCTCCATTGCTTACTTTTTTATATCAACATACACAAAAATCGATGAGAAATTGATAATTCTTTTCATTTCTATTATTTCTTTATTTGCCGTAATCTTACTTATACTTCATAATAAGAGGCAATTAAGTAAAAGAGTGGATGAGTATAGTAAGATTGCAAGCCTTGCAAAAGCGCCAGCTGAAGATCTTAAAGTATTTGCAAATCCATTTATAAGAGAATTAATTATTGAACACAAAAAAATGAAACAATCAAAGGAGATTTCATGAAAACTTTAGGAAAAAAACTAATTACAATTTTAACTTTTTCAATGCTTATTTTAGGAGCATCAGCTTGTATGGAAAGTGACACTGAAAACGCTGCTGAGGACGTTGGAGAGTCTATGGAAGAAACTGCTGAAGACATGAAAGATGGCGCTGAAGACGCTATGGATGATGCTGGTGACGCTATGGATGACGCTGGTGATTCGATGGAAGATTCAGCTGAAGATATGAAAGAAGAAATGAATAACTAATAAAATTACGGGCCATTTATTGGCCCGTTTTTTTTATCTCATCAAGAACAGCAACGATCTGCTCAATATCTTTTTTATCATCCGTATTATTTTTAAATGACTGAACTAAAGCACAAGACTGTTCCTCAATTTCTTTAAAGTATCTTTTTTTATCATCAATTTGCGCAAGTGTTCTAAAGAGCTCAAGACTCCACTTAGTACACAAATAGTCTCTTTTTACATATCCACGCATTGAGTCAAATATTTCATTGTAAAACTCTCTAAAATCTAAAGGTCTCGCTATTATTCTCAAATAGTCATTTTCATCATAACGATACGGACTAGGAATATCCTTGCCCATTAAGGCTATCATTCCATCTTGTAATTGATTCAAGCACTCAATAGCTGTATAAGGATCATTTACACCTGGAGATAGTGCTCTTGCAGCAATTTCAACTAGCAACTCCCCTGGGAAGAGTATATCCTGCTTGTACGATCTCTTAACGCCCCAAATCAATGCATTCCTAAGCTCAACTAACAGCTCATCATCGAGCTTATCTTTAGAATAAACCTTCGCAATCTTAATTTTTTGGCTTACAAAATCACCAGGTCTTTTTAAAATTTCAACAATAAGATCATTTCTATGACAGCACTCAAATAAAAAATCGCTATTGATATACTCTATATATCCTTTTCCTTGAGCAATAATAAAGTTTTCCTGTGAATAATCTTTTAGAATATCGTTTATACCTTTAACTTTTTTTTGAGAGTCTCCAATTTGTTTTGGATATAAACGGTTAATACTTTTTCGTAGTTGATCACCAATTTTATCAACCGCCTCTGTCATGCTTATGGACTGAGGAATATGGTGCATAAAATAAATGAGAACAGCGATACTTAAAATTGCGAAGATGATTGCAATTAAAATTGAAATATGAGGTACAAATGCCACATTCTCCCCGGTGTCGCTTGACCCTTTAACTGTTCTCAAAACAAGTAAACAAAACACAAATGTAGAGATAAAAGTTCCAAGTGTAACTTGATTTCCCCTATCACTCATGAAGTTTGATAAAACCCTAGGTCCTATTTGAGAGCTTGCAAAAGAGATAGAGATCAAAGTCATAGAGAATGTTACTCCTGCGACAGTCATCATACTTCCAGCAATCGTTGAAAGAACGGCCCTTGCTCCCTCGGGCTCATTAGAAAAGATCCACTCCCATATTCCAAAGCCAGAGCCATTTATCTGAGTATCAAGTTCGATACTAAACAAAGAGATAATTAAAGATATGATCACCATTACGGAAGGGATAAACCAATAACTTGATCTCAGTTCGTTAATAAATTGAATAATGTATCTTTTTAGGGTTCCCAAAACGTATCCGCCTTTGCGCAAAGCAATAAAAATATAGCTCAATTAAATATAATACTATAATAAGTTTATTGCTTCAATAATCAGGATATTTAGTCTAAGTATACTAAATGGCAAAGAAAAAACTAAAATCAGGATTTGAGCTAGATTCGATAGCTCCCAATGTATTACTTGGACATGTTGAAAATACAGCTCCCTTTTTATTTAAAGGTGAAGTCGATTCAAGTTTAAAAGGTAGAGAATACCTAGAAAAATTAATTTTTTATAAAAAAAATTTGAAGCAACTCGCAAATATTAATCTTAGTGAGTACTTTCATATTTGTTTATGTGCTCATTGGTCTACAGCTGGAACCTTTGTTCCAACGGATGTCGATAATCAAATTAGACAAAAACTGTGGAAACATAAAAGCATAAAGAAGCATATTGAAAAGATGGCCAAACTCACTATCGAGGCCTGGAGTTGGGACTACTCCCCTATGACTAATAGAAAGTCTTATACTGAATCTGGTGAAGTCATAAGTACACACGAGGGCACATGGCTAAGTGTTGCAATAGGAGCTTACTGCGCCCTTAAAACTTACGAGATGACTGAGCTTGCCTCGCAAGTAAAAGATATTATTCTTAAAGAAATTCGAAAAGAAGAAGAATTACTATTAGGTCTTAAGAAAAACTCAGAGCATATTAACTTTATCAAAGCGACCCCACTGGTGGCACACAACTTTGGAGACTTAGATAGAGTTATGGTTGCATGGAATATGCATGAGGCAGATGATTTTTGTAAAAGTATTTATAAACTAGGACATATAATAAATCCTGAGTATGACTCCATCTTAGTCTACGCAGGCAAAGTAAATAAAATATTTACAGCAAAAGAAAACCACAGACATATGGCCCTTAGAAAATCGAAAGCACTTCGAAAGTCAAATGACTTCCTAATTCCTGTCGCTCCCTTTATGGATGAGTGGGGAGAGATAGTCGGAAAAAGTCAAAAGCTAAACCTAGAGGAAAAAGCCCAAGTAATTGCGGCTCTTTACGATGGTTTTCAAAGGGAAGATAGCGCTATTGGATACTCAAGGGCCTGTAATAGGATAATTGATACAAATGGCGGGATTGAAAGTTTTGCTAAATTTCTTCCATTTGATCTTATGGCCGAGCTTAAAAAAGGGGAATTCCTTAAACTATCCCCTGAATCAAAAGAAGACTTTTATAAAGACCTTGCGGCCCAACTAGATGAATTTAAGTGTGAAATGACCTCTATAAGCTTCTAGTCTTGTAATTTTTTACACAAGTTGCTTTAACTTTTACAAAGGTCACAAGATTACCTATAGTGAGTTTAAAATGGAGGATACATGAGATTATTACTACTTGTTCTAGCGATTAGTTTTTCTGCAGGCGCTGCAGTTAAAAAGTTTAACTTTTTCTACTCAGGAATTGAGGGAAGAAATAGAGTTTATTTAAGCTGTGATTATGCTGAATATCAGTTAGAAAAGTTCTTAACACAAATTGGTGGTGAGAAAATAGATGTTAGATGTAGCGGTGGGATACAAAATGGATGGGTGTCACCAGTAAGCTTATACTCTACTTACGAAATTAAAGATATCGATATGTCTGGAGAAGAACTTGCAATTAAAAGTGACTTCAACAGCAACTGCTTCTTTGATACAAAACTTCTTAACCAACTTCTTGATAAGCAAGATCACCTAGAAGTTACAAACAGCAGAAGTGGATGTTTTAGAAATGACTCAAGGTATTTCTTTAATATAAACTTTTTATAGACTTAATAAATTTACACAAAAAAAGGGAGTCTATATAGACTTCCTTTTTTTTGCCTTTAAACAACAGTTGCAAAGTATGCAACACCATAGGTCAGTGTAAAAACTATTGCTATAAGAAAAGCTACATGTCTAAGTGTTAGTCTGCTCATAAATACTCCTTAGCTTAATATATAATTAATCAAAGTAAGAAGCTTGAACTTAGAATGAAAACATATTTAATTATTTAGACAATTACCTTAAGAGTCCTATTTCTTGATTACTAGGATCGATATAAATACCTACAAAACTAAGCCAACTTTGAGCTTGCGCTCCACTAAAGCTCATTGAGTGACAATCCGCCGCACTAGGCTCAATAAGATCATTCATAAAGCAATATTTATTCTCTTTAAAGTCGATCAAGTAATCATCGATATTTTGAAGTTTTGATTTAAATTCTGGATTAACAGAAAGAAACTTAAAGTCCAAAGGAGATGGTTGATATCTTTTGATAATAATCAAAGCGCCTAGTTTATTCTGAAGAATAATATCTCCATAGTTCTCTTTAACATCAATAACACTTCTAGTTGTTTCAATCTTTTTAGGTAGATATCCAAACTCTGAAGCTATATTTTCAAGTAAACTCTCAACCCTTATTTTGCCATCAAGATAAACAATTCTTCTAGATAAGCGATATGAAAAGTTCAAAGCTGTTTCATCGTAAGATCGAGCTTCATTAACAAGCCTGTATGGAGTGGTAATTCCAAATAATTGGATACTAAAGATCTCAAGTCCTAAGTCTGTGTTTAAACTTAGATTTAAATCTTTTTGATCAATTTTTGTAAACTCACCTAGCCCAGCTACATCATATTTACCGCCAATGAACCTACAACTCTCCCTTTTGGCATAATGAGTTCCATCTAGCTTTAAATTAAGGCGGTAACATTTTTTATCATCACGAAAGTCAATATAGTACTCGTCATCATCTTTAAAAATAGGAGAAATTGGTGTTCCTAGATATGAGATTTTTATTTTTCTATTTAAGGAAAATCTTTTGATGAGAATAATTCTTCCATCATCAATTGAGGATCTTAACTTAGTTACCAGAGTCAAATCATCAACCAAGTCTTTAGAAAACGATAGGTTACAAGCGAGTATCAGAATTACTAAATATTTAAACATAAAATCCCCTTAGCAAAATGCTATCCTTATAAATACATTTTGATAAGCTTAATTAACTTAAATTTTGCTTCAGATCTGCCGATAAGTTATGTAATTCTAGGAGTTTATAATTATTAAATATCTTTTTTTACTTTTATGTTTATCTGCCTTAGCAAACAAGATCGATAGAGATAATCGAGATGAAGATTTATTTCTATGTAATGATGATGTCAGCTGTGATTGCAAAGCTCCTCTCCTAACAACATATGAAACCTTTACTATTGCACCGTCCTTTACCGAGCAAAAGGTAGCTAACTGTGGATTAAGCGTACTAGATATTACTAAAATTATAAGCTGTACATTACCAGAACTAGGTGTGGCCATACCCACCTGTAAACCTACACCTCAAGAGTGTAACGAGCTAAGTATAAACATGACTCCAGCAACATACTCCCCCTCTCTAGCTTCACCCAAAAATTGTGGTTACAGATGGAGAGGCTTCAACATTAGCGAGTATAAAAAACAAGTTCAGAACTGGAAACAAAACGACATAATATCCTGTAAGGAAAGCATGTGCACATCTGCCACATTTTTAGCATTAATATCTCACGCAAAATACAAAATGGAGAGCGGTGAAATATCGCAAGAAGAATTCGATGATATATCTACAGTTGGAGCCGATGCCTATAAGATGCTCAACACTTCAGCTGAACCTAATGAACTGGTAGAACGCTTTGGACTTGGAAAAGGACATATCATTCATATTGCAGACACAGTATTAGATGAAAGCCCTGTCCCAACAAAAGGTGATATTGTGCAACTATGGAGAAAAAATGGCTCAGGACACAGCGTAGTTTTTAAAGGTCTTCTCGACTCAGATAATGACGGTGTTTCAGATAAATTTTGTTACTGGAGTTCTCAAAAAAGAACTGACGGCTTTGGAAACTCTTGCGAAGATATTAATACAGTCAATAGACTACTAATAGGACACCTTAAATGAAAAAAATTATAATCTCTTTATTCATATTATCCTCAGTGTTTGCAAAACCAATTGACTGTAAACTCTCAAATAATAACAAGCGAATCGAAATAAAAGAGCAAGAGACTCCATGTGAGTTTCCTGAAGGCAATAAAGTTAAGTGCGCGCAAGTCATAACCTACGCAAAAAGTGAAAACCCCAAGATAGGGCCAATCGTTTTTAGAGAAGAAATTAACTATAACGATTTTTGTTTAACAAAAAATATAAAAGAGATACCAGATACGACAATTAAAGGAAGAGTGATATCATCTTCTGGCCATGAAGACCTTTATGTTATGATGAAGTGTCCATCTCAAAAAAAGACAGCTGAGTTATTTTTATTTATTGGAAAAAAAACGAAGCGATGCATATTAAACTTAGATTAAAAGTTAACTTTTCACTCTGAGTAAACATCTTCTTTTTTAACAAAAATTCCTTTTGTTATTTCAAAGCTTCCATCTGTTTTAATTTCAGAGTATTCGTTATTAAATAATCTAGACACTACTCCAGAACCAAGATACTCAACGTCACAATGAACTGTGTCACCTTGACTTGAGTCAATGATTCCTCTAAATGCTTCACATTGATTTTTGTATAGTTTTACCGTATCACCGACTTTCACAACATCACTTCCCAAGTTCACATGAGCAGTTTGTGAGTCAATTTTCATTTTAACTTTTGCAGTGTTAGTACTTGAAGTACAACTAAAAAATAACACAAAAATAAATGCAACTAAAAATAAGTTTTTGATAGTAGTCCAATCACTTTTTAATATAAATCCTTTCATAAAAAACTCCTTACAATTATTCTACAGCAGTCATAGTGCCAAACATCTAGAGCTAGTCTAAATTATGTTAAGATTTGTTATAAAGCGTAGTAATCAGGCTTTTGAGCTTGACATATGTAAATTAAAGCCGCCTAAAATTGCTTTTAAGGCAAAAAAAATGGCCACCAAAGGTGACCATTTTTTTAGAGTATTTATTTGAGTGATTTCATATCTATCACAAATCGATATTTGACATCAGAACTTTTTACCCTTTTAAAGGCAGAATTGATGTTGTCGATGTCAATCATCTCAACATCGGGATGAACATCGTGTTCAGCGCAGAAGTCCAACATTTCTTGAGTCTCTTTAATTCCACCTATCAATGATCCAGCGACACTTTTTCTTCTTGTAATTAAATGAGCTCCATTCATAGGGTCTAGGTCCTCTATTGCACCAACTAAAACCATAGTTCCATCAACTTTTAAAAGCTTAATGTATGGATTCATGTCATGTCCAACAGGTATAGTATTTAAAAGAAAATCAAAACTCTCAAGATGCTTTTTCATTTCATCATCGTTCTTAGAGATAAGAACTTCATCAGCACCAAGTGACTTAGCGTCCTCACTCTTGTCAGGAGATCTTGTGACCATAACGACGTGAGCACCCATTGAATGGGCGAGTTTTACACCCATGTGTCCTAGACCACCAAGGCCAATAACTCCAACCTTATCTCCCTTCTTTACTTTCCAATGTTTGAGCGGAGAATAAGTTGTTATCCCAGCACATAGTAGAGGTGCTACTTTTTTAAAATCAAGTTTATCAGATACGCTTAGAACGAATTTCTCATCAACTACAATTTCTTCAGAGTAACCACCAAAGGTATGTTGTCCTTCAAGATGCTCATCTTTTGACCCGTAAGTCTGTGTAGAGCCTTTGTCGCAAAACTGCTCTAAATTGTCCTTACAGGGGTTACAGCTTTGACAAGAATCAACCATACAGCCAACACCAACTTTGTCACCTTCTTTAAACCCTTTTACATTTTTTCCTACAGCTTTAACGACTCCAACAATTTCATGCCCAGGAACAGCAGGGTACTTCGCTCCTCCCCAGTCATTTTCAACATAATGAATATCGCTGTGACATACACCGCAATAGTGAATATCAATATGAACATCATTATCAGTGAGCTTCCTACGTGGAATATTCATTTTAATTAAAGGTTTATCTTCAGCATGTGTTCCGTAAGCTTTAACTTCCATTATAATCTCCCTCTTGATGGATAATCTTTTTCAAAAATAAACTTCGCCGCCTTGTACATATCAGGAATAACTGGCCTTCCAAAAGGCATACTATTAATGCCTGCATAAAATATCTTTTTATCTGAGTCGACTAGAAATAACCCTGGTTCGTTAAATTGATATGGCTCTGTATCTTTTATTGCATCAGAGATATAAAGACCCCACTCTCGAGCTTTTTCTATAGACAGATTATAGCCTATCTCAACCTTATCAATGTCCCATTTCTTTTTAGTATCTTGGGCCAACTCTTCTGAATTCACGCTGATGGCAATAATGTCATTGACTCCAATGCTTTTAAAATCATCAATATAATTATTTAACTCCTCTAGGTAGCTCTTACAAACAGGGCAATGTAAACCACGGTAGAAGACAACCATAGTCATTTTGTCTGTTTTAGACTCTAAAATATCCCATGTATTTGCACTTACGGTTTTAACACTCAGCTCTGGTGCTTTTGAGTGAATTTTTAATAACTGTGTACTCATAAAATAGCCTTTTGTTAGTTCTATTATTTTGGTAAGTAAGATAACAAAAGATGAATTTATTTGCGATAATTACGATGTGTTTTTATTAACACAACTATGAATAAAGGCACTGACATTGAGTATAGATAAAATCAAAGAAAATAACTCCTACAAAGATTTGCCTAGTCGATTCTACGAGCACAAGAGTGCTGATAAGTTTCATAATATTGAACTTATAAAGTTTAATCATAAGCTAGCAGATAAAATACTTTCTATAGACACCACAGCTTGCAGCAATAAAGAATTAACAGATGTTTTTTCAGGACAAATAGACAGCACAATTTTTGCAAATATTTCACAAGTCTATGCTGGGCATCAATTTGGTCATTTCTCTCCTAGGCTTGGTGATGGTCGAGCACTTCTACTAATGGAGGTGTTAAATGACAAAGAGCAAAGACACGACATACATCTAAAGGGCTCAGGTGCTACGATGTACTCAAGAAGAGGCGACGGTAAGTCCTCACTAGGTCCAGTTCTTAGAGAGTATATCTTATGCGAGGCCATGCACTACTTGCAGGTACCAACGACAAGAGCTTTAGCAGCATTTAAAACAGGCCAGAAAGTTCAAAGAGAAAGAATGCTGGATGGAGGAATCTTTGCAAGGGTTGCCCGAAGTCATATAAGAGTAGGCACCTTTGAATACTTTGCTAGCACCCAAGACTATGAGGGACTTAAGCTTCTAGCCGATTATTCAATCAAAAGACATTACCCGCAGCTATTAAACGATTCAAATAAGTATATTAATTTCTTATTGGCCATAGCAAACAAGCAAGCACTGATGGTTTCTAAGTGGATGTCACTGGGCTTTATTCATGGAGTAATGAATACTGACAATATGCTTATAAGTGGAGAGACGATAGACTATGGACCTTGCGCTTTTATGGATCGCTATTCAAAGGATAAAGTATTCAGCTCTATTGATCAAAATAAACGATATGCCTATTCAAATCAAATTGAAATTGCCAAATGGAATCTTTATCGATTTGCTTCGACACTTATCCCAATTATTGATGAAGACTCCGATAAAGCTATTGAGATCCTAAAGGACTCACTAAAAGACATCGATAAGCAATACCAGAGGATTTTAACGAAAGAGATGAATAAAAAAATGGGGCTAACAACTAATTGCGAGATGGATATTATAAATCTCTTTCTAGAAGAACTTGAGCACAAGCAAATGGACTTTACGATATCATTTAAAGAGCTCACTTATTCGCCAGAGAAATTTAAAGACTTTAGATTCTACAATGAGTGGCAAAAGGAAAATCCATCAATAGAACTAATGAAAAAAACAAATCCACATTTTATACCTAGAAACCATCAAGTTGAGTTGGCAATCCAGCACGCTTATGAAGGCAATTTTCAAAGCTTCAACTTATTATGTGAGGCCATAAAAACTCCTTACTCAGCAAATGCCCCCTATGAGAGAGCCCCCAGTGAAAAGCAAGTTATAACTCAAACCTTTTGTGGGACTTGATCAATAGTAAAGGTTAGAAACCTTCTATTTAGCCTTTGTTCAACATCAGCAATCTGAGAGTTCTTAACAGGGATTCGAAGAAGAATACTAAAGTTATTTTCAGAGTCTATAATGAGCTTTGTCTTAGCATCTAAAGAAGGAATAATGATACCCTCTTTAACGCAGAAACTACTGATACTGCGCTTGGCCTCTTCCATATACCCCTCGCAAATAGCACTACCTTCTTTTAACAGAAACTTCTCTAGAGACTCAATCTGATATGAATTCTGGGCCTTAAAAAAATAAGACTTTATAGAATAGCCTTTAAAATAGGACTCATTCTTTACCGTATTAGCGAAAACAAGATTATTAGAAAAAGTAATAATATTTCCAGTAGTTTGCTGAGAGTTCTTCTCTGGTCCAATTTCTAATACTTTAGTAGCGAGCAGGCCACGTTCAATAACAAAGCCTCTAATGTTTTCAATTTCAATCCTGTCTCCAGTTTTAAATGTATTAGATGACCTTAAAAGTATTCCGCCAGTTAAACACATAATAAGTTCTTTTAATGCTAACACAATGGCCGCAGCAACAGCTAAGAATGAGACGAGAACACCTTGCAGTTGAGAGAACCATAATAAAAAGATTAATAAGACTGCAATATACTTTGTATATAAATTGATTCTTCTTGTTATAAGATTGCTCTCTGAGCCGTGTCTTTTATTGCGTTTAAAGCTTGCTATAAATATTCGATTGATAACATATAACAATAGAACAATAATGACTGATGCTAGTAATGACTTTAAATATGGGTGTTTTGAAAACATTTGTGAAATTTCTGCAAGTATACTTTCTATCATTTAAATCTCTTCTTTTTTGTAAGCCATTTTAGAAATGCCCTTAACCCATAATGGTGTCAGAACAATTGTAATAAAAATTATATATATTGTTAATTGATAACTGTATTCATTTATTACATTATGGCCTAGCCCTATTGCCGCTAGAATGAAACTAAACTCACCTATTTGAGCGAGATAACTGGATGTAAGAATACTTTCAGACCAGCTTCGACCTAGTATTCTAAGAACAATAGCATTTATAAATGTATTTGTGACTAAGGCGACAAAGGAGAGCAGTAGAATGACTAAATAATTATGATAAAAGAAATTCAGATCTAACAATAAACCTATGGATGAAAAGAAGATGGCAACCATGACTGTTTGAAATGGCGCCAAAGAATCATGAAAGATATCAGAGAGCTTTAGTTGAGAGATGATACCTCCAGCAATAAAAGCACCTAAAGCAGTTGAAAGTTCACTTAGTCCAGTAATTAAGGCCAATATAAATGCAAAAGATAAGCACATTAAAGTCGCAAGTTCACTATCTTCTTTAATTTTATTTAAAATTTTAAACTTTTTAATATTTATCTTTCTTGCGAGTAGAACCAAGCTAATTAATAAAAGAGTTCCAATAACTTGTTTTGATATCTGAGTTGAATCCAACTTAGACTCCCCAAGCATTCCAAGAACAATAAGCATAGGAACAATGAGAATATCTTGAGAAACTAGGATTCCGATAGCATCTTTTGATGTTTTTAAGTGTCCAATTTTTTTATCCTTAAAGAGCTTTATAACCATTGCACTACTGCTTAAGCTAATAACAAAACCTAAAAGGATTGATCGATTCATGCTCCAATCTAAAAACTTTCCTATTGTATAAACACACAAAACACTTAGTAATATTTGAGTTAAGGTACCCAGAACAGTCACTTTCCACTCTTTTAAAACATCTTTAATTGAAACTTCCATTCCTATAAAAAAAAGAAGAAGCACAACTCCAGCAGATCCAATCTGATTAATGAGGGATGACTTGTCGACAATTTTTAATACACTAGGACCAATAATTAATCCCGCGAGCATAAAGCCAATAGCACTTGGTATTTTTATCATCTTCGAAAAGAGTGCAAAAAGAGATAATACTAAAAGTACTAAAGTGATTTCTTGAAAATAAGGGTCCAAGTGCATATTGAGTCCTACGTATCTAAATCAAAGTAGTCGTAAAACTCTTCACTATCATCTCCAAGTGGAGAATCCCCAATAACACCAATATTATATAAAGGGTCTCCAGACATAATCAACGCCGTTTTACTCATTCCAAGAATAACCCCATCACAATCACTAGAGATTTGGTTAATCAGGTTCCCCTGAATGTCTTTAAGCTCACCGATGATTTCCCCTTTTTTAATCAGCTTTCCATACTCAGCTTGATTTAAAAGAAGCCCTCCTTCTTTGGCCCTAATCCATCTTGTCTTTTGAATGATGATCTTATCTTCATTAAACTTCTCAGTGTTATCAATCATATCAAAATGGGCCAAAATACTTTTAAAAAGATTAACTCCATATTTATTAATTGTTTGATCAATTCTAAGTCCCTCTCCGCCTTCAAAAACAATACATGCCTTTTTGAGCTTAGACATAGACTCTCTAAGGGATCCCTCTCTTAGAGAGCTGTTAACAATAAGAGGTATACTTAAGTCTTCAAGTAACTCTTCAATCTTATTATGCTTAAGATCACATCTAATTTGTGGAATATTAAACCTTCCAACTCCACCAGAATGATAGTCGACAACTACATCTGCGTGACTTAAAAAGTTAGTTAGAACAAATTTAGCAAACCTTGTTCCAAAGCTTCCATTCTCACTCCCAGGAAAGCAGCGATTTAGATCTTTTCTATCTGGAAGGTAGCGAGTTTTATTTAGAAAGCCATAGATATTTAAGATAGGAACAATTATTAAGGTTCCTTTTTTTAACTTAATATCACTATTCATTAAATCTTGAGTTACTCCAAGTCCGTTGATTTCATCTCCATGCATACAAGACGTAGCCACAACACATGGTGAAGTTTCTTCTGAGGCTCTATAAACATAAATTGGTGCCTTAACTTTTTGCAGTCCATAAAATGATGGAAAATCGACTCTCTCGATTGTCGGTTTACCAACTTCAAATTGATTTAAATCTAAATTAAAAATGTCTTCTTTCAACTAGGTATCCTTTTTTATTTTTTTATAACTTACTTCTATATAAGAGATGATCTCTTTAGCTATATTAATTTTTGTACATTTTTCTATGCCCTCTAGCCCAGGAGAGGAATTCACCTCCAAAACTCTAGGTCCCTCTTTTGATCTTATGATATCTACTCCGGCCATATTAAGCTTCATCGCTTTGGCCGTTGAGATAGCAATCTTCTGCTCTAAAGCAGTAATTTCAACAACTTTTCCTTCCCCGCCTCTGTGAATGTTTGATCGAAACTCACCATCTCGAGCTGTTCTCATCATAGAGGCCACGACCTTATCACCCACAACAAAGCATCTAATATCACTTCCATTAGCATCAGCAATAAAGTCTTGAACTAGAAAGTTAGCATTTAACTCCCTAAATGCATCTATTAAACTCTCTAATGATTTCTTAGTTTCGGCCAAGACAACGCCTCTGCCCTGTGAGCCTTCTAGCAGTTTAACAACAGCTGGAGCAGAATCAATCACTTCCATTAATCCATTTGTACTCTCTGTGTTACTTGCAAACCCCGTTTTAGGCAGAGGTATATTTTTTTGAGACAATATTTGCAAGGATCTAAGCTTATCCCTTGAGCGGCCAATAGAGTTTGCAGAGTTTAAGCAATAGATTCCCATCATTTCAAATTGTCTTACGACACTCATACCAAAGGTACTTGCACCAGCGCCAACTCGGGGAATTATAGCATCGTAGTCTTTTAAAGCTCTAGAGTCGAAAAAAACCATAGGGTTTCCACTTGCAACACTCATATAACAAAGACAAGGATCAATAACATCAACGCTATGTCCTGCTAGGCTTATCTCCTCAACAAGTCTTTTAGTTGAATAAAGTAAATGATTAGAGGATAGAACTAGTATCTTCAAAAATATCTCCTTAAATATTTAGAGATATTCTAACGTAAAAACGAGCTATTTGAATTAAAATAATCGCTATTTTTTAGATAGCCACTTCCTAAGATAGCGACTGTCTAAGATTTTTTTGTCAATAGAGTTTTGATTAGTTGCGACAAAGCTTATGAACTCACTGCCGTCAAGTGATGACTTAGCTATAAATATAGCAGCATACTGCTTAAAAGTATCCCGGTTATTTAGAAGATCAGTTAAGTCTCTTATATCTAGTTTCTGCTTTCGAAAAAAGCTAAATGTCTGAGAATCAAAATCCATTCCAAGCTTATTCTCTTTCTTAAAATTACTCATACGATTTATAACTAGGGCCAAGTTTCTTTTATCAAGGGTTGATAATGTATCGAGTAAGCTAAGAGCATGATAATCAGTTTGAATTCCTTCAAGAGCTGTTTCGAGACTAATTTTCTTTTCAAAGACTTTTAATAGATCACTATGCTCACTTTTAGAAGTTGTAGCAACTAGCAAGTTCACTTGCTCTTGAGAATCAAAATCACCACTAAAATGTCCCAGAAGATTAACTCCTGTTAGTCTTTGAGAAATTTTTATATTTTTATTGTGTATATCAGTTTTAATAAAGAAAGAAACTAGGAGTAAAGGCATTATATAAACGATACTAAAAACTGCTGCAAACTTATGATTCTCTTTTCTTTTGAAGATTCTAAATGTTCTATTAAATGTCCAAACAGATGCATATATAGCGATCAAGACAACACCGCTTAGAATTAAAAATAATGGAATATTACTATCACTTAAACTTTTTAAAAGTATCAGCCCCAGGCCTATAGCTCCATAAGTATATAGGCTTCTTTTAAGACCAACTTTTTTTACTCTACTTCTTAAGACTTCTTGTTTATTGGCCCCAAATAAAGAAGAAACTCCAAAGACAACTAAAACAAAAGTTAAACCTATATATAGATAGAATAGATCACTTGATACATAGCTCTCAAAAATATTATAGTTTCTAGAACCACTCATTGGATTATAGAAAAAAGTGAATGCAAAAAATAAAATTAAAAAATGAGAAACTGCTAATACAACTTTCAGACCCTGAGAAAAGAAGAAAAATGAAATCAACTCTTTTCTATTATAGTTGTAATTAATCAACCAGTTTATATTTTTAGAAAAATGGTTATTTAACGAAAAGACTACGAATGGAGAGACTGCTACAGCAAAAGCCGCAAAATACGTCCAAGAACTCAACTCAGAGAAGTTTTTAATAATGCCTGCATTAATACCAACAACATACATTATGAAAACGGAGCCCAGAACAATCATAAGCCATCTTTTAATAAGTTTATCGTGAAATATACTATGCAGCGTTTTCATGTTCACTCTGGGTAAAGTAGTAAATAAAAATATCCTCTAGGGATGACTTTCTTTTATCGTAAATATCCTCTGGAATAGAATATTTTTTGATGACTTCAGACGGAACAACAAACGAGATAGATCTATCAGAGTTTACGCCGGCCCAAATACACTTAGGATCGTCAAAAACCTCGTGATACAACTCTCCTTTTTTTCGTATTTTAATAAATTTACCAGGTATATCTGTAACACTTTCATCAAGCTTTATTTTTTGATCTTTTATAATAACAAGCCTATCTGTATAGAATTCAAGTTCATTTATTATATTTGTAGTGATAACAACAGTTTTTCCAGACTTAACATAGTCGCTAAGAATCTCTAAAAAATATTTTCGCCCATAAACATCGATAACAGATGTTATTTCATCTAAAAGCAAAACCTGAGCATTAGAAGCGATTGCAATCATCAAAGCAACTTGCATCTTTTGTCCGCGCGAATAATCAATAAAATTTTTCTTTATATCAATTCTTCTAGCATTTAACATCTTATCAAATATTTTTTGATCCCAGTTTGGTATTCTCTCTACCATCATCTCTAAGTACTTATCCATAGTCAGTGGGAATAAGTAATCTAACTTTTCGTGAACAAAACAAATATCATGTGTCTTAGAGAAGTTTATACTTCCAAGCTTTTCATTATTATATTCGACACTACCAGAGTCAGGAAGCTCAAAACCAGACATCATTCTAAGAAGAGTGGATTTACCACATCCATTTTGCCCCAAAAGCGTAGTAAGCTTACCCGGTTCAATAGACAATGAGATATCATCTAAAACTAGATTACCATCATAAGACTTAGTAAGGTTCTTTACTTTTATCATAGGTTTTCATTATCGGTTAAATAGTCAGTATTTTTGAATTTAAATTTTAAATGCCTTAATTTCAGTTATTTACATAAAAGACATATTTCTAATTAAATATTTACTATCAATTATTAATGGCAGAAATAAGGCCAAAAGCAATATACGCACCAACTATTAATATTTGTTAAGTTATACTTTGTTGCTATAATTCTTTTAAATTATAACAACTTAAGACAGAGGTAATTATGGCCATTGATAAAGTTCCATTTATAACATTAAACAGATTTGAAAATGGATTTAAAGAAAATTTTTTAAATGATGTTACAGACTTAGTTAATAATACTCAATTTGTAGGTGGCCCAAGAGTTGCTGAGCTTGAGGAGAGATTATCTAAAAAATCTGGAGCAAAGTATGTCGTTGGTTGTGCTAATGGAACTGATGCCATTCAACTAGCATTAAGAGCAACTGGAGTTGATAGAGATGAAAAAGTATTAATTCCAGATATGACTTTTTGGGCCACTTTTGAAGCGGCCGTAAACGTTGGGGCAACTCCAATAACTGTAGATGTTAATAGAGAAACTTGTCACTGGGACTTTGAAACTTTTAAAGAGGCCGTTGATAAGATTAATCCAAAAGCGGCCGTAATGGTTCATCTATACGGCTGGGCATCTCCAGATACAACAAAAATTAGAAATTACGCTAAAGAGAAAAGTGTGATTCTGATTGAGGATGGAGCTCAATGTTTTGGAACTAAAGTTGATGGTAAGTCAGTTTTAGGAGAAGCTCTCATTTCTACAACTAGCTTCTATCCAGCAAAAGTTCTTGGTGCTTCAGGAGATGCAGGGGCGGTTTTCACTAATGATGAGGAGCTTGCTAAGACTGTAAGAATCCTAGGAAACCACGGAAGAACTGACCACTACTCTCACGGACTAGTAGGCTGGAATTCAAGAATTGGCTCTTACGAGGCCCTATTCCTAAACCATTGCCTTGATCATATCGATGCTAGACTCGACAGTAGAAGAGAAGCAGTTAAATTTTATAATGAACAACTAGCTGGCCTTCCACTAAAAGTTGTAACTTCAAGTGATAATGTAGACGAGAATGGGTACAGTGCAGTTGCTATGATTGATCCAAATCTAAGAGGAGATTTAATCGATACTCTAAAATCAAAAAATGTTGGTTTTGGTACGATCTACCCAGGTGCCATGAGCTTACAGTCGGGAGCAGATAAATATATCGGTGGAAAGATTGATAACTCAAACGCTGACTATATTTCTAAAGCTGTACTTAATCTTCCTTGTTTTGCTTATATTACTAAAGAAGAACTTCAGTATGTTGTAGATGCAGTAAAGTCTCACTTTAATAAATAATCTTCTGGGCCCAAAGAAACTTGGGCCTTATAGCTTATTCTATTATTCCTTGTTTATTAAAGAGCTTATCTAATACAAGTTTAAATTGTAAAAAGATTTCATCTTCTAAACTCTTTATAAGATCGTCTTTATTAATTAAAAACTCAAAGCCCTCACCTTGTCCAATGGCCACATCATTTACATCTACCCAGCCAGCTCTACCTCCAGACTCAACAAAAAGAAAATGAGGAACAAAGAAATAATTTTTTGTATCAGTTGTTATAAGTAACTTCGCCTTCTCTTTTTTATCAAAATTAATTTCAGATGAAAGAACAACAAACGACTCTACTTCATATTTTTTAGATAACTTATCTAGGTATTCGTCATCTAAGATCAACTCATCTAAGTCATCCTTAATCTCAGCTTTAGAAACCACTGCACTCTTGAGCCCTTTTGATTCTAAATAGGACTGAACGCGGCTCGTTATATTCTTTTGAACTTTAGTTTCAACTTCTTTTGAGACTTGCCCATTTTTTGCGAACTTTAAGCGCACATCAAAAATAGCGGCACTCTTAATGAGCTTATTATCTTTATTGTAGCGCTCCTTAAATTCGCCATATGGCATTTTAATCTCTATGGACTCTATATAATCCTTCTTTGCATTCTCATCCCTTAGAGTGCTTTCATTTGGCCCATGAGCGCAGGAAGCAAGAACAAAGAGTAGAATTAAAATAATATGTGCAATCATAAATACCTCGATTTTTTCTAGATTATAAACTTAAGGAGATTTGTTCACAAGTTAAGTTTCAATTGACTTCACGTCCCTGCGCGTGAAAGATTAGGATAAAAGGAGAATATTATGAAATTTTTGATTTTATTAGTAATACTTACTGGTTCGGCCATGGCAAATGTAGCTGATATTAGATGTAACTTAAATGGCCCAATTGTTATAAATGGTACATGGGGTGCTGTTAGATTTAACCAAGCTGAAATTGTAATTAACAACCTCGATAAGGAAGTTAGATCCGCTTCGATGTATATTCAAGATAGATTCGGCTCTAATTACGAGAACTTCTTTAGACTTTGGCAAGATAGAACTAGATGCAGCTCAAATAGCACTTGTATAAGTACAGACTTCTCAAGCCTTAGAGGACTTACTGTTACAATGCCAAATGAAGTATTTGAAAAAGATAGATTCTCTTTTAATACAAGAGTTAGAAGTAACAGTAACCGCAGAACACACTTCGCTAACTGTAGATCAACTTTAAGATAATAAAAAAATAATTTAAAACAAAAAAAAAGGACCTTTTCACGGGTCCTTTTTTTATCTAATTTCTATCAGTTTTCTCAACTAACACTCTTACCTCTAAAAGCTCTCACAACAAATGAAAGAATTAATAAAGCTAAGAATACGAAAAATAATACTTTAGCGATCCCAGCTGCTGCACCTGCAACACCACCGAAACCTAATATTCCTGCTATTAAAGCAATGATTAAAAATGTAACACTCCAACCTAACATAAATCCTCCTCTAGTAGATCAAGTTAACTAATAATAGTTTACTAAAATCTAGCGAAGCTTCTTCTCGCTTAATTGAAGAGGATTTTTAAATTTGTGCACATTATATTGATTTTTCTATTTCGCAAGATCTCTCATAGGCTTTGTTTACTGCAGCCTCAACGATTTTAGGCATTCCCATCTCTTTAAAGACGTTAACAGCTTCAATCGTAACACCTTTTTTAGATGTTACTTTGTCCACTAGTTCTCCAAGAGTGTGCTTGGAGTCATTTTCCATAGTAATAGATGAGCCCTTAAATAATTTAATGGCCATCTCTTTGGACTGCTCTTTTGGTAATCCCCACTTAGTGAGAACTTCTTCCATAAGGTAAGTAAAGTAATATACATACGCTGGCCCAGAGCCAGAGATTACAGTAATTTTATTAAACATCTCCTCAGTATCTATGTCATAAACATTTGATGCATTTGAGAGAAGTTTTTTGATGCTATCTTTTGTTGAAGATTCAACTTGATCAGAATGGAATAATAAACTAATACCTTCATTGAACTCAATTGGTAAACTTGGCATAAGCCTAGTTACTTTATTACAATCTGTCTGAGACCTAATTGTATCGACTGAAATTGCGGCCATGATAGATAATAAATGTTTATCACCTAGATCAAGTTCACTAGTCATCTCTTTAGCTAATCCCTCAAAGTGTTGAGGCTTACAACCAATTAGGATTGTATCAACATCATTAAGTTCCTTAAGAGTCTTAACTGCAACACCATCAACAGCATCAGCAAGTTTTTTAGCTCCCTCAAATTCAAGATTATAAGTTACAAACTGTGCATCTTCTTTTGAGTTATACATTCCCTTAATAACGGCCGAGGCCATATTACCAGTTCCAATAATTCCAATTTTCATATTATCCTCTTATTTGTCCATCACCCATTATAACGTATCTAGATGTAGTCATCTGCTCAACACCCATAGGTCCATAAGCGTGAAGTTTCGTTGTTGAAATACCTAGTTCTGCTCCTAATCCAAGTGAGCTACCGTCGTTAAATCTAGTTGAGGCGTTAACCATAATACAACTAGCATCTACGGAGCTTAGGAACTTATCACAAGCATTTTTATCTTCAGACACAATACACTCAGAGTGAAAACTTCCAAATTCATCTATATGAGCAATCGCTTCTTCAACATCTTTAACTGTTTTAATAGAGAGGATATTTTCTAAATATTCTGTTGCCCAATCTTCATCTGTAGCAGCCTTTAATTTTGCATCAGTATTTTTTTGATAGTCTTCATCCACTCTCAGCTCACAAGATTTTTCCATTAACTTTTCAGTTAGTATTGGAGCTAGTTTTGGAAGCATTTTTTCATGAACAAGTAATGTCTCGATTGCATTACATACACCGGTTCTTTGAGTCTTTGCATTTACAACAAGTTTAACTGCTTTATCAAGATCAGCTGATTC
>Ga0115567_10001834_pt1 | contig 21064 bp, 24 predicted proteins | sample COGITO_mtgs_1204_2_FD_88679 | JGI IMG/M metagenome (GOLD analysis project Ga0115567, IMG submission 88679) | Pelagic marine microbial communities from North Sea - COGITO_mtgs_120412 | ecosystem: Environmental > Aquatic > Marine > Epipelagic | place: Germany:Helgoland, sampling site Kabeltonne... | reverse complement strand
GCACGCATGGGGTGGATGGTTCCACACTCGCGCCACCCAACACGTCTGTATTTACCGAGGGACTCGCTTCTGTGTGGCGAGCAGATGCAAGTGACCTACTCACCAGCGCACGGCGGCTGTATCGTCGTGGCCCCACAACCGAAAGTCTTCCCTGCTCGAAATGGTGAAAGCATTCGCCAGCGGTCCGGCATGACTGCAGACACGCACGCTCGCGGGCGCTGTGGCACTAAGCAACTGCAGGCATCTCTGCACATTCGCTTGCTTTTCCGCTCGGGGCCAAACGCTGACCGCTCGCTCTGCATTGCCCTCGGAGCCGTTGGTCAAGGCAAGCTCCGTGAAGGGCCGCCGGATACTGTCGTTGCCCACTCTGCACTGATGTCTGAAGCCTACGCAAGTAGCGTGCAGCGGTATGACCGAGTTTTGCTTTCGCACGAGTTCTGTCTCGCAGTTGGTAATGACACCGGAACCGTCTTCACTTTCAGGCGTGGGCGCCTGAGCACGTCGTTCCGTTCCTTCCGATTAAGCCTCAGAATGGAATCGCCCAAGAGGAGTGGGTGGGCCCCGCTACAGTTTTGCGGCTGCTGCCGCGTCTCCAGCGCTCCGCCCTGAAACCTCATGGCGCGCTGTCTTGTTGGGACAGGTGGGCGTGCTTGGGCAGACGCTGAAGCTGTACACGCTGCGGGAGCGAATCGGCGCTACAGAGCACCTACAGTAGGCCATCTTCAATCGGGGGAATTTGCCCCCGTTGATCTGAGCGGGATTCATACATTGCTGACAAAAACGGCAATTGCGTGGAGGTGATGCAGTCCGGTTGCTCATGGCCGTCTGGGAGACCAAGGCTTCCCCGGCTACACCATTTGACATTAAATTCTGAATTTGAACAGTCCGACCGAAAGAGCAAGCAAGTACGTGCCACTTCACACAATTTACTTAGGCAGGGGCCACACGGGAATCGAGCACGGCGCGGCCATTCAGAGCCTGCAGCGGGCGCGCTGCACGGCCGAGAATCCGGGCGATGGTCTCGAGGTCATCTTGCGACGCGGCCAGCGCGTTCTTTGTCACGACCCAGCTGACCCCTTCCGTGCAGGGTGCTGCGGTGAAAGACCCAGTGTACTCGAAGTAGGATTGCGCGTTGGTTGCGGTCGCGTCTACAGCCTCCGTCTGCCCCAGCACCGACATGGCGAGCGCTTGCAAGTCCAGAGCAACCAGCTCTGAGCGGAATCCCACCGCCTCTGCCCCCTTGAGCCGACGAGCCAGCTCTGCGACTGCCGGTGTCGAGCTCACCGCCTTCTTCACGAGGGCAGAGAGGACCATGTAGCGCGCCTGCCCGGGCGCATTGGCCGCCGTAGCATGAACGAACTGGACCTCGAGGTCAGCGCGCTCCCCCGCGATCGCATGTTCCGAAGGCGCCGCCACGTTCAACTGCGACAGCAAGTATGACACCCCCCGCACCCCCATTTGTGCTTGAACACCACCCAGCTGCCCGAGTCCGACCAGCGCAAGCCGTGGGGCTGCTCCGCCCACCGCATGCGATGCCGGCGTAATTGCCATGGTGGCGGCAGAGGCGTCGCCTGTGATCTGCCACCCGAGAACCGGAAGCGCAGCGGGAACAACGTTGACCTCGATGTTGATAGGAGACTGCATCTTGCCTGCTCGGCAGAGGTTTACCGGGTAGACCGGCACCACTGTCGCAACCATGCCGCCCTGTGCTGCTACTGCAGGCCTTACTGCTGCCGGCAACGGATAGCTCGCCGAGGGAAGAGCTGCTGAAGGTGCCATATACGCGTTTGGCGCGTAAGGCCCAGGGTAGTAGCTGGTAAACCCGCCAGGCGCGGGATTCGCCGAGAATGGTCCTGCGTAAGGGCGCGTGGCCTGACGAAGTGGCATGAAAGAAAAGGCCCCGATCGGCGCAATCTGCGCGACGGCACGTGGCACCGGTTGCTCCTCCCACGTGACCGGCTGTGCTTGCGCAGGCTCTGCTGGCTCGGCGATCTCCTCTGCCGGCTCTGCCTTGGGCAGCTCCGGCGACGGGTTCGGCGTTTCGAGCGGGTATACCTCCTCTCGGGGGAAGTTATCTGTCGGATTCGGAGCCCACGGGAACCGCTCCTTGGCGTTGAAAGTGAGTTCTTGCTGCTCTGGTACCGCGGAATCGGAGGTCTGCTGGCTCTTCGCCGCGAGGCGCGCCTGCGCCGCAGCCTTGGAGTGCACGGGTCCCGAATAGCTGGCAATCGCGCTGAGCGCATCCTGCGCAGCAGCCAATGCATCGGCAGTTGCCTGACCCGATGATGCAGTCGGTTGGGCGGCGCGCCGCATGGAGCTGAACCAGCCAGTCTTCTTTGGCTCAGCGAGTGAGGTCCAGCGCCCAACGTCGCCGAGTACCGTCGCCCCGCCCGGCTCGTTACCTGCGAACAATGCCGCTGAAGCAACACAGGCCACACCCAGGGCTGCAAAAACCACGAGCCGCCGCGACGATGTGTCGCGATGCATATTGTGGGTCACCGCATCGTACGGCATGCTTTGACCCGCCGAGCGCAGTTCTCGCGCCGAGCCCAGTTCTCCTTGCGCTATTTCAGAGACCGAGAACAACCACATTTTGTTATTTTAATAATTAATAAAATAATTATTGATGATGTTTTATTTTTGAAGAACCACTTTTGGGAGTCTCAAATTCACTTCAGATTTCGAGGCAAATTTTCTGACTCATCTCCACCGCTCTTTGATTGAAAGATGGCGTCAGGAAGAAGGCCTTGTCTTCGAGAGGTTATGGCCTCGCTACTGACGATCTCACTGTTTCTGCCGAGCGAGGCATTTGCTCCAATGTCGGCGCAAGCTGTGGGAGGTGGGTTGCTCCGCACCTGGCGCGGACTAGGCCGGACCCAGGGGCGAGCCTCGGGGGTGCCTCGCATGGAATGTATGGCGAGAAAAAATGCCGTCGATGTGGACCAGGGTGTGGACTTGTACTCCACGCTTGGTGTGGACAAGCAGGCGGACGCTGCCGAGATTAAGTCCGCGTATAGGTGTGCTCAGGCAAAGCGTTGCTTGCGTGCTGACGATTGTTAGCCTGCTGGAACTTCAGTGTGCTTGCAGGCTCGTGAAGTGCGGCTAACTTCCCGTGGTCACGCTGGGCAGGAAACTTGCTGCCAAATATCATCCGGACGTGAATCCGAACGGCGCAGAGCGATTCATGCAGATCACACGAGCCTTTGAAGTTCTTGGCGACGAGCAGTCACGGCGACAGTAAGTTTCCCCATAGCTCTTTCGTGTGATCCGCACGCCAGAAATGGGTAGCAGAAGCGCAGCTCTTCATTTCTCCGCGCCCACTTTGCTCGCAAGGATGTCAACCATGAAACGCGCGGGCTTAAGCGCGAACGTGGGCGCGAAGGTACAACTACGGTCGCGTCTCAGGTCTCAGCGACGACTTTGCCCAGCGAGTCTCCGGATTTCGCGAGCAAGTGAGATCAGCAGCCCCGCACGGCTGAGCATGACTCCCGAGCGGCTCAACACCTTGTGTCATCGTGGTGGCTTGTGAACTTTTGCGACCGAGACTCTTGAGTGATGCGGTGCCCCGTGTTGTGAAGGCTGGACCCGGATACCGGGCGGCGGCGGATAAGGTGGAGGCCGCGCTTTCAGACGAGCGACGCCTCGTGGTTGACCCCAAACGCTGTGTCCAGCACGCAATCGAAGCCCCAGCCGCGACTGATCTCATGATCGCCCAACATGGGCGTGGTGCAGGCGTTGCAACTGATGCCGGTAGTGATCCTACTGGTTCTCACCACCATCGCTCCGGACTTCTTGCATGACCTGCTCCTGGGCCCGCGGGATAAGGAGAAAAAGCGTCGATAGTTGCCGTCGATAGTTGCCGGTGTCAAGGGGTAAAGATCTGCGTCTCTAATGCAATTTTGGGGGGCGTGCGTGTATGTCTCCTTCTGCGCGTGTTGAACGTGCATACATGGTACATCGGGGCGTGATCACCATGTCGAAACGTCCCTGTCTTCCCCTGTGAACAGTGCGCCTTAAGATTACGAAAGTATACACGCGCGTTCTGCTGCCCTGTGCCCTAGCAAACTCATTGTCAAAAACCACGAGGTGTTGCATACAATAACGAGGGCAGGGAGATGACGCAAAGATGCAACATGCTAAGAGTCCCCAGGTCAAAAAGGGTGGTGAGACGAGCACGCATGGGCGACCGGGGCGAGAATCCCGCAACGACAGGTCAAAATGTTTACTTTAGGGAAAAGTTAATTCCGCTTCAGAGGACCGGTCTCTTCAGAGGAGCACGAAGTGGAAAGGCGTCTTTCCTGGGCGCTGGCCCGTCGACCTCGCGCACACGCAACTTTTCTTGGTTGTGCCGATACGTCCGCGGTATCGACGGAGATAGACATCTAGATATATGGGTGCGGCACACTCTAGCGATTCGCAGAACGGTGGGGAGGACGGGTACGGGCCCACACGCGAGATGCCCCCCCCCCTTTGGCGAATGAGCCTGTGGGGTCGTGGTATATCCTGCTGCTTACAGGTTTTCATAGAGCAAAATTGTGGTGATTCTAGTCATCCCTTGCAGGTGGGGATGCGACATCTGCTCCGCCGCCCCTGTTCCGTAAACGACCAAACCTCCGCCCCCTGAGAGCTCCTTGCGGACCTCTGGTGCTCTGCGCAGCGTGTGCGTTAAGCGTCTGGCCAGATCCATCTTGAGCGCACATGCCACAGAAGTTAACCACAAGATGGTCGCCGCAGAAATAGCGAGGCGGTGAAAGCCAAGGGACCTCCCAAGAGCGCCTTCAAGGCGTCGACTAGCGTGGCAACGGCAACCGACAGTCGCGAAAAGACCAGGAGTGAGCTGTTCAAATACTGCATTGAGGTGCGTTATATTCAGTCCGTACGAGCTTTTCCATCGCGATGGCGGGTCTGACGCAGTGTCCAACGCCCTGTCGGAGATGTCAGAGAGTAGCATCGCTGCGCCCTTTGCGCTCCGCTCGTGCCTGTACGTTTCCTCGTCACTTTGTTTTCACGCGACGCCCGAATGCTTATGCGCGGCAGGGAGATGCAGCCAAGGTAAAAACACTTTTAGCCGAGGTCCCGCGGACGGATGTCGACGCTGTTGACAAGGAAGGGCAGAGCGCCGTGCACCACGCGGCGCTGCGCGGAAATGTTGATGTTATCAGGGTACTCCTCAATAACGGTGCGACGGTGAGGCGCAATGCTAAGGGGCAAATGCCGTACGATCTTGCCACAGCGCGGGGCTTTGCATCGTGTGCGGAGCTCCTGCAAAGAGCCGCGGAAAAGGCTGGGACGGTAACAGGCGGGGCCCACGCGCAGCTCGCTAGCGATGCGCAGCTTAGTGCGAAGCGGCGGAACTCACCTGTGCAGGGTGCAAACACCGCTGGGCTTTCAAAAGATGGTGCAGAGTTGCCGGGGTTGAAAGGCTTGGGGCTGGAGAAGCAAGCGTATGCGTTGTACCCATACGTGGCGGAAGACGCGCTGCCGTTCCCGCCGGATCCGCGGCCAGAGATCTCGCTCGAGGAAGGCGCTCGATTTACGGTGCTTTCGGTGCGCAAGGACGGGTGGTGCCTCGTGCGACACTTGAATCCGCGGGACGATGGTGCGCCCCGTGAGGGCTTTGTCCCGGGCAACTACCTCGGCTCCCTTGCGCCAGCCGACCATGGCAAGCCAATCTTCCCATCTCAAGATTCCTCATGAGGAATCTTGAGATGGGAAGATTTCATGAAATCTGCCGCCGTGGTGTGTGCGCCGATGAAGACGCAATGGTCTGGCAGTGGCTTGATCGAATGCGCCGACCTGTACACACTCTGAATGCAGCAACAATGAGAGCCTCGCGGTTGCATCGCGAACTCACTGAACAGTTCTGATGATGGATCTGTGACCGCGTGGAAATTTAAGACAACGCGGTGATGTGTAAGAAGCAGCCAGCACGCTTTACAGATCTCACTCTGCTGTCATGAAAGAATACCTCCTCACCGTCGGGCCGTGATGATGTTGTAGTGAATAACCTCCGCCACCCTCCCCAGTGGAAATCTGGCCATGCGGCAGTCCATATGGCAGTGCAGCCGCGACACAGAGCCCACGCCCGCTGGAGACTGGTCTCTGATCTCCGCGTTGTCTCATCTGAGGTGCGGGGTCAATGTTGTCGGCGTTCGGTGTCGTTTCTTGGGGTGGTGCACCGAATCGGGCGTCCGCGGGGTCCCCAGGGTTGCTGCCGTCTGCTCGTTCGCTGGTTTTGGGACCAGCGAACTTACGGCCCCTGGATGACGCCCGCGGGCGCATTGGTGCGCTTGGAGCCGCCAGTCTAGGGACCGCGGGTGGTGTCCAATGCGCTGTCGGGCTCAGGTGCGGGGGGTCTGTCCCACCAAGGCTCCCTAGCCTAGCCGGAACAGGCCATCCCTCTCAATGTAGGCGGCTTTCGGTGTCGTCTCTTGGGGTGGTGCACCGATTCGGGTGTCCGCGGGGTCCCCAGGGTTGCTGCCGTCTGCTCGTTCGCTGGTATTGGGACCAGCGAACTTACGGCCCCAGAATGACGACCGCGGGCGCAGGGGTGTGCTTGGAGCCGCCAGCCTAGGGACTGTGGTTGGTGTCCGATGCGCTGTCGGGGTCCAGGGGTCCCCCATCGGGCGTGGCGCAGGCTCCTTGTGTCATGCCCCGCCCTCTGGACGTGCAAGCTGGATCCTGTAGAGTCTTTGGCCGTGCGCTTTACAAAATCGTTGCAAGTCCCTTGATGTCCGTCGTGGACTTCTACTCAGAGGGATATCACCTAACGGCAAGCCGCCAGGAAACAACATTTCCAGGCGGTGAGAAGCCTACAGTGATCCACGGCCTCCAGGAAGAGGGAAGGTTGACAGGCTTGGGAGTTTTCGGAGGGCAGAGAAATGGCACCTGGAGGCGAGAACAACTTGAGATGAGAAGAGTTTCCGGTTCTCCAGTCGAGCGTATCCGCCCCGGTACACGCACACAGCCTCCCTGCACACAGTAACCCTGCTCCTATCCAAAATTTGCTGCGCTGAATAACTGAGTCAAGACTCCCAGTGACTGAACGCGCGCCTCCTGCTCATGCAGCCGTTGTCAGGATGACGCAGCCTGCAGCAGCGGAAATGGACGGCGAACTCAAAACACCACGCGTCGTCCGCCAATTACGAGAGGAGATGCGCGATCAGTGGGCAACAGTTTCTGGGCTTCACCGCGAATTGGACCGTCAGGAGCAACAAATGGTAGGGAAGACCCAGCGCACAGACCTCCGCCCAAAGAGCTGGGAGCCGCTGAGAGGGAAACGTGTAGCCGAAGAAGCGCAGCAATGCTGGCCATCCGTACAAAATCGAATGAAACTGCTTATGGCTGCAGGTGCGGGAGCGGTCGCGGGTCGAACGCTTGCAGGAGATTTTGCAGCGGAAAAAAATGGACCTAGCTGAGGCTGTACGGGAGCGCAACGCGGCGGAGGCGCGAGCAGCTGAACTAGAAATTCAGCTTGATAATCGCGTCCGTTTTGAGGGGAACGTTTTGCAAGGCCAGGAGCAGGACTCAGAAGCGGGCGGAGTGGAGGAATGCGCTGCGCTAGCATGCGCGGAACTTCGCAACGCGGATCTGCAGCGCCAACTGGAGTTGGTGAAAGCAGAGGCGGAAGGTCAAATCACGGAGGCATCAGCGCTGAACGATAGGGAAAGCAAGGCACTAAGAGCAGCCGCTAGTGCTGAGGCAGAGGCTGCAGCGGCAGAGGCAGGGGCTGCTGCAGCTCGTGCGGAGGCAGCTCGTGACCGTGTGGCGAGGGAGTCAGCAGAGTCCGATATTCATATAGCGCGCGAAGAAATAAGAAGACTTACAACGCAGAACGAAGTGTTGGCGTTACAAAACAATGCGCTGGCGGAGGAGCTTCTCGGAACCAACGAGGCGCTGCGGGACGCAGGGAAGATGCTTCAGGAGCTTGAAGCGCAGCAGCGCAGAGGACTCGCGGAGCGGGACGGACTCGTGCATCAAGTGGGAGCACTCCGGCAACGGCTTGCTGAATGGAGAGGCGATTGGTACGAGACAAGCCATCACACGGCAGAGCATGAGATTGAATCACCTGGCCTGTCAAGCACGTCGAGACCTCGACTCTTGACCAACGCAGGAGCTAACGATGGGACAGATGGCTTTCCAACAGAAGCGCAAGAGGCGCTGGTGCTTGTGTCGGTGTTGCGAGAGCGCCTTGTGAGGCAAGAAGCGGACTTAAGCCGCCGCGAGCGCGAAGTATCAGCAGCCGCGGCGGCGGTACGCGCACAGGCGTCGGCTGGAGCTGCGGTCGGGCAAGAGGTTTCCAAAGATGTGCTGAGCCTCGGCGCTGCGCTTGACGATGCCCGTGTGCGGGGGGCCTATCTCGAAGCACGCCTCTCCGCCCAAGAGCTACCCTATTCTGAGGCAGACCTGCCCAGGTGGCAGGGCGCTGCGCGAGAGGGCGCGCCGGGGCCCCGAAGCTCGGAGACCTCCCAGGCGCAATGGGAAAGCAGCCGCAGGGCCTCCGCTAACTTCGCCAGCAGTGACTCAGTTCGCGCCCTTGGAGATGGGGAACGAGACCTGAAGCGAAGGTCGGTGAGCGCTCGGTCATCGCCACCTGACATCCTCGAGCCGCCTTCTTTGCTCACGGGAGCCGGCGTTGCCGTGAGAATGCCGCCGCAGCCACTAGGCACACTTCCTCTAGGTGCGAGCTTGGAATCGCCGAGCCGCTGGGACAGTGTAGAGTGGCGCACCCGTGCCGTGCAGGGGCTGTAGACAACAGCTTGTAGGCACAAGAAGACAACAGAGGGGCGGTCCCCGTTTTGCTCTCTTGCACTGCTACTCCGAGTTTAGGACCCAGAGCACTGCAGCAAGAACAGTAGCGCTAACAGCAGCTACTCACAATGTAAATCTGAAGAAAAGCATTTATTCGAGCTGACGCGGTGCTCTTACCACACCTTCGATTTCTCCCTTTGCCATGTTGGATGATATCAACCCTCAGCATTCAAACCTGCCCAAATAAGCGACTCATTCCAAGGCACGACCTTAGCTGTCCGTGCCTGATACGCAGCTCTCTTCAGGCACCGGTAGATCTCGCGGTTTCCTTCAATCCAGCCGATCGATTTGTAGTGCAGACCGTGCTTGGCGCAAAGTTCCATTCGCCACCTGCGAACGATCGGGAGATTGTGCCGCGGGACTCGTGGGAAGACGTGATGTAGAACTTGCAACTGCAGACCACCGTAGAACCAGTTGTTGCGCCACCCAGAGTTCAGGTCCATAGATGTGTGCACTTGCTGCCGCAGGAACGCCTCGTTTTCTCCCATCTTCTGGCTCTCGGCGTGGTTTGGTCCGGTGTACGTGGGCATTGAAAAATGCGAAATTGTGATCTGCACATGCAAGATGCCGGCAAGCATGTGCGAGACGAGAAGGAAAGCGATGCGCATACCAGCAGTCGGCAGCTGAGCTACCATGGCCGAGAACCAGAGCGTCCACGTGAGCATCGCGCAAATTTCGAGATAGCGGTAGTCGATCTTGCTCTCATAGTTGGTAAGCCGCATCCATGATTGCGCGTACAAATTAAAACGCGCAAATCCCATCACCGGATAGTATAGTAGGTGCTGGTACGAGAGAATAAACTTGGACACGTGGTCGAAGTGGAAGAAGCGGCGATGGTAAAACGACCAGAAGCCACCCTTGTTGAACAGATTTTCTGTGACAGCAAATACTGGCATATGCTGAATGTCTGGGTCGTGCGAAACCGAGTTCGTAACGACATGGTGCGCGTTATGAGAATGCTTCCACCACGCCGTCGAGATACCCGTCGCAAGCGGTCCAACCACGTTGCCGATGAGGATGTCCCAGTTTCGGTTGTGTGTGATTCCGTTGTGGGCCGTATCATGCCCCACGAACGCACACTGGTGCACTGTGGCGCAAACAGCCCTGTTAGAAACTTTTCCTCTTTTCACGTCACTAGCCAGATCAAACATGGCCGCATTAGTTTGGATGTAGGGTGGAGGATTGCTGGGTCAAACCGAATAGGGCGTAAGCAGCAGCTGCGAGCACAGTGCCACACATCGTGGTTGCGTGAAGTGTGAGGTACAACTGGAGCAAGAATAGGGCAAGGAGCCACGCGCCGAGCCCATAAAAGAACGAGTAGCGCGTCTCGTACATGCCCTCACGTTCCAAGCGCTCCTGAAGGGCCCGGAAGTCCTGCTCTAGCGAGCTCCGAGGACGCCTTGCCAGGTCGGCCACATGTGGCAGCAAGTTGAGGAGCTTGTCAGCCTTGTGACCCGTACCATGCGGAGTATGGAATGCGCGATAGACACCCGTAGCATCCTGCCCGGCCATGTTCACCAGCAGGTGCTCGCCGCCCGGATGGTGCGAAGCCCACTTGGTGAGATCGTAGACGCAGCCATCGATGGCGATCCACAGGTCACCCTTCTTGTTGTGCGCATTCAGGTCCTCGATCGTCAAGATAGGCCGCTGGGAGTCTACAGGATCTTGCGCCCATGGCACCATTCTCCCCAGATGCTGGACGCGGCGACTCTGGCCCGTGCAACGACCTTCTAGACGCTCCTTGAGCCGGTCCAAATCATGTGCGTTTTGGCATGTGACCGCATTTGAATACCGGCCAAAAGTATTCCCCTACCGGAATCGGGTCTTATGCCCCACCACGGGTAAAAACAATTGTAAAAACACATTTCGTTCACAACAGGATTTCTGCGCTGGTTCCAAAGCTCCTGAGAGCTCCGCACACCAGCAGAAGCCATGTATCGCCTCTGGCCAATGGTCGTTGCGATTCTTTTCTGCGCCCTTCTCGTGGGAGACGTCTCATCATTTTCTGTGGTTCCGTTGGCTTCAGTCACGCCACGCAAGTGCTACTCAGACCGGACCTCGGTCGCTGCTGCTCACCCGAACCTTCTGGATGCACGCCCCCGGTCGGTTCTCCGCATGAGCACTGCGGATGTGGTCGACACGTCAAGCGCCAGTGTTGATGATGCACCGCGGGCAACCGAGTTGTACGCGTGTCCGCAGTGTGGGGACAGCATTGCGCTCCAGGACACCGCCTGCTCAAGCTGTGGCGCACCAGTGGCAACTGCTGATGGATTCACCGACCTCACCCCGGAGGGAACCGCGCCTCCAGTGCGTGAAGCAGAGGCGACAGATGCAGAGCGAGTAGCACGTGAGCTGAGGAAGAATCCGCTGGTGTCCGCGGGGTTGGCAGCCGTGGCATCTTCTACTGGATTGCAGGTGACGGGGCAACCATTCCGACAGGAGCTATTTCGCACGCCGCTTCTCTCCTTTTTGTATGAACGCGGTTGGCGAGACGGATTCAAGCAAGCTGGATTTCCGGGGATCGAGAAGGAGTTTGAGATGGTGATGGACTTCTTCGCCGAGGCGCGCGAGGCGAATGGCACGGTGATTGACTTGTCGTGTGGCTCCGGACTGATGGTTAGGCGGATTGCCAAGAGCGAGGCGTTCGGGAAAGTGGTGGCGGTGGACTTTTCTGAAAACATGCTCAAGGAAGTTTTGCGGCGCAGTGCGGAGGAGAAGGTCCCCGCGTTCGACCTGGTGCGCGCGGACGTGGCGCGCATGCCGTTCGCCACAGATGCTGTCGACGCGATCCACTCAGGGGCGGCGCTGCATTGCTGGCCGTTCGTGCAGGACGGTCTTCGTGAAGTTCATCGCGTGTTGCGTCCCGGCGGAGCTTTCTTCGCGACAACATTTCTCTGGGGCATCGACGACCGAGTCGTGAACCTCCAACAGAACCTTGGTTCTCAGGTCAGGTCCCCCACCACCATAGCCGCGCACGCCTGGCGCACCCCACACGTGCGCCCCAGCGCCCGCATCCTCCATTCTTGGTGGAGGAGGTGGGGGCGCGCGCGTGATGCAGACACGCGCGCTGCCTTTAGGAAGCAGCGCTGCGGCGCCTAGCTATGGGGCGGTCCTACCGCTACTTCGCCCGCCAGGTCTCCGTGGACCCCTGTTCCTGAGGCCCCGCCCCATGTGACCCTGCAGGCCCGTGCGTACCGCTTCTTCTCTCCCAAGGTCTCGACACGCCATCACCAATCCTCCTGTCCGGTCTTCCTCAATATTGGGCGGGGAGGGCCCAGGTGGTGGCGTCCTCCGACAGGGGGACTGCCCACGCCTGGGGGCAAGCGCCTTGATCTGAATGCTCGATGGTTTCGCATGGTGACAGGAGCTCGAGTGGCTGATGAAAAGTGCGGGATTTTCGGAAGTACGGGTCGAGACGATTCAGCGGTGCGCCATCATCAAGTGCAAAAAGTAAAGATGCATGGTGGTCGCTCCACGAAGGGCAGACTTGTTCGGCCCGTCGCTTGAGCATTAAGTAGGCAAACAGGGTGCCGCACGCCGCCATGGCTGCGTATCTCGCGGATACGATTGCAAAACTCGCGTAGGAGAACAAAGTTGTACAACCAAAACGTGGCGCCATCCAGGATGAGTCTTCACGTGTGTGTGGGCCCCAGCTGGGGTCTGCGAGAGCGCGGCGTGGCTAGCGGCGCTGGGCGCTTTGGCCGCTGAGGTAGCGACGGAATGCTCGCCGGCGCCCCGATGAGAACATGGTCATCGGGATCATCGCCTGGCCGCATGGTCGTGCGACGGTAGCGCAGATGGAGGGCGGCGTCGTGGCGCTGCAGGTCGTACTCCGAGGATGGCAGCAACTGCATCAGAGCCCAAGGCTGAGAAATCGCGGCAAGTAGCACCCGATACACATGCACACGGCAAGCACAGCGCGGGTGCAGACCGCGGCTCTGTGCTTCGAAAGGGCTTGCGCGTGCGCGGGGAGGGCGTTTGCCTGGTGGCGATAGGTGCTGTACACCTCCAGGTCGTAATCCGACATCGGCATCACGTCCTCCACAGCAACCCAGCGCTCTCCGCCTACTCCCGCTCCACTTCCACCGGTGCTCTCGCGCGCCGCAACCTTGACCATCCACCCGATTCCCCGCGAATCCTTCGAGGTTTCCGCACGCGGTGAAACCGTTCGAACGCTCCCCAGCCGCGCGCCTCCGATCTGCCCCTGGATCCCCCGGGGCGTGCATTGCTCCAGCGGGAGAAGCAGAGCAGAAACTGCAAGGGAGAGGGCAGGTGCCCTGGAGTCTGGTTCGCGAAGAAGGAGCTGAGGCCAAGCAAACCGCCATGCGGAAAGGCCAACGAGCACGTGCCGCAGGTTCTGCACTAGAACGCGGCGGCCGAGCGAGGCGGAGAGGCACCTGCCGGACCTCCACTCGCATAACTAGCCAAGCCAGTCCCTTGCAGCCGCTCAAGTCCAGCTGGCCCTGCGGTGGGCGGGTGGGAGTGGAGAGGCAGGAGCCAGGCAGCAACCGCAGGGTGACGAGCTGCAAGTCATCAAATGCCTCTGGTGGCACCCGTAGCCCTCTGCTCTCCTCTCTCTGGGCAAGCTGCAGAACCGCTGCAGCGTCCGCGGACCCACCGAGCGTGCACAAGGTCACCTACATCGATGAGGCGAAAAGGCATCAGTAACACGGCCCTAATTTTCGTTCGCAACCGAGGTGGCCTTGGGATACCTCGGAGACGTCAGCTGTTCGGAAGCGAACAAGGGTGCCCCCGAGCTGTAGGAGCGAGAACACGGCGCCGCAGCCGCTAGGACCCTGCTGGACTTCGACAAGGATGCCTTCCGTTGGCGCAACTCCGCCCGACGTGACTACTCGGACAACCGACAGCAAGTTGGAGGCCTGCATCAGCACCTTTCAGCGATGGAACCAGGCGCCATCGCTCCAGCAGACAGGCATGCGTGTCTGGGCCTGGACTCGTGCATGCCTATAGGAACGTTCGGGAAGAGACTGGGAAATACCAGCGCCTGGCAGATTTCGTGCTCCCCAGCACAGGCCTGCACACTTCGGTCGTCGGTCACGCCACGCTCAGCCGCTTCTGCTTGGTTGGCACGAACGGAATCGCTTCTGGTCTCCCATGACGATCGCCGCGGATTCTTGGACCACGTGCCCACCTGCAGCCAGCCGATTTCACATGAGACACTTCTCGTCATTCTCACTCGCCTCAGCTCGCTCACTTCCGCCATCGCCCTGTTCCACTGGATTGGCTGGCAGCGCCGGGCGACTGGCGAGCCTGTCTGGCGAGCCTGTCGGCCGGCAGGGGCAGAACCTCTTGGTCTGCCATGGTCGCGCGGAGAGAGGCTAGCATGCACGCCTCGGCCGCCCACGTGCGACCCGGTGTGGGCCCCCGCCCAGCTCCGAAGGACCACCCAACCCTGTCGATCTCACCACCGCTCAGGCCCCCGACAAGCTCAGTCCCCCCTGACACGGCCTCGACACTCCGCCCGTTTCCTGAAGCGCCGGCTTGCAATATCTGCTTACGTCGCATGCGTATCAGCAGTCGCGCCCCTCACGGGTACTTTGAGATCCCGAGACCTCACTGCGGCGCATGCACGCTGAGTGTTGCGAACCTTGGCCGTCCAGCTGTTTTTATCAGCCCCCCCTCCCCGTTCCCAGCGTATCACTCTCTTCTGGTTGCCGTCTTCCTTTGTACGAGGACGATGTTCGAGTGGCGCAGTTGATTGCAAAAGCGCCCGCCGCTTTCCCGACGAAGCTGCAAGGAGCCTCCCGATGCAACCGCTGGTCCCTGCCGGGCGAAGACGTCCTCGACTTTGCGTTACCCTGGCGGTGAAGGAACCCCGCTGCGCACAAGATAAGGGGTCGCTGACAACGATGAAGGAGGAAGATTTGCGGGCGGTCGGATTTTCGTAGAACGCTTGCCCGGACCCCCTTGGCAGGAATGAGACGGGGGTGGCCGGGGGGGTGCTCAGAATGAGCGTGATGAGCGCTTGGAGAAAGAGGCCTTTGCTGCCACATGTCGATACCGGCATTTGACGCTGCGAGTAGATTTCGGTGAGTCTCGGTCAGCTCCCCCTCCGGCGGCGCGTGGCTGCCTCGGGTTCAAAGCCGAGAGGGCCCGGGGATGTTGGCAGCCGCCGATTCCACTGTGGGGGACGGCCTGGTTCACACAGAAACGGAGCCCCTGGAAAAACTTGGAGCCGTCAGCTTTTGAACCGAACGGTCAGGTCGCAAATCGTCCTAAACCTACAATTACAATACAATAATATTTACATGTACCGGGTATTTTTTCGAATAGAAACGTTCGGCTGCCCAGCAAGCTCGGGTTTGAAAATCGCTGCCGCGGCGGAAGCAGTCCACTCCGCGAATCGCTCCAAAGCGACTCCTTTCGGTTTCCCCTAGCGCCCGGGATCATTCCCGTAACACTTCCTCGTCCACACGGTACGGCTAAAATTGCATAGATACGCTGAGGTGTGACCGTGTGACCCTTGCTTAAAATTGGCTGTGGGAGCACTCCCGCCGCACACGGGCCCATCCAAGCCTGCACCCCGGCTGGAAGGCGTTGAGGCCCTTACAGCGCGCCGTGCTCCCTTCACGACAGCGGCCGATCTCGTGAGTCCGAAGAAGGTAACTAGCTGTTTTTTTGCAATGGGCATGGCGGGACGCACAGAGCGGCACTTGCGGCGGCTGCCGTCAAGCCCGAGCAAGCATGCCGGAAGCCCCAGCAAGCTGCGCTCTCGCGTGCCGTCGTACCACGCAGCGCGCACACCATCCCGCAAGCTGTTCCATGCCAAGGAAGTCCATCAGGAAATGCGTGAAGAGGAGGAGCATACTGTGCCGTGGATCGCTGCGCTTACGACCTACTTCTCGTATGCGATGCTCATGATTTTTGGGACGCTGCGCGACATCCTCGACAATTCTGCGCAGCGTCTGTGGTATGGGAATGCAGAGGCGTCCGCACCAAGCAAGGGTTACGGAAAGCTTCTGAATGATTTCCAGGACTTTTACACGCGCCGCCTGTACTACCGTATTCAGGACTGCTTCAACCGGCCCATTAGCTCAGCGCCTGGGGCGTGGATCGACGTGATCGAGCGCGAGTTCTCGAAGCCTGACCAGTCGGCGATGCGGACAACGGGTGACACTGTCACCGCGCTCAATCTGTCGTCGTATAATTATCTCGGTTTCGCGGAATCCGATCTGGAAATGCGTGACCAGGTGGTGGCAACTATGCGCCGCCTGGGTGTCAGCAGTGTATCGTCTCGCTCAGAGCTCGGCTACACGGACGTCCATCGCGAACTGGAGGAGCGCACCGCTGCCTTTCTCGGAAAACCCGCTGCAATCGTTTTCGGCATGGGCTTTGCCACGAACTCGACGGTTTGCTCCAGCGCGCCCACCCAGCGTTTTGATCCTCTGTGCTTTTGCAAGGCGATTTTGGCAGTCAAGCTACGGATTTGCTGGCGCTGACTTCCGTATGGCGAGCAGGTGCTACCTGCACTAGCAGGATCAGGTGGCCTCATTATTTCTGACGAGCTTAATCACTCCTCCATCGTTGTCGGCGCCCGTGGTAGCGCCGCGAGGGTCAAGGTGTGTTGTCCGCGCAAGACCTTCTTGAGGACTTGAGGCCTGGTCAGCGTCAGGCAAGGTTGCTGGTGATGCACTTTACAAGCCCTTGTCACGCTGTCAAATGACAATTTGTGAGCTTGCAGGTTTTCAAACACAACTGCCCGAAGAGTCTGGAGGAAACGCTGCGGGCGGCCATCTCCGAGGGGCAGTCGCGCACGCACCGTCCCTGGCGCAAGATTTTAGTTGTGGTCGAAGGGCTCTACTCCATGGAGGGAGAAATTTGTCGGCTGAAGGAAATTGTGGCCGTGTGCAAGAGGTATAAGGCGTATGTTTACGTGGATGAGGCACATAGCATCGGAGCGCTGGGGGCTACAGGGCGAGGGGTGATGGAGCACTGTGGCGTGCCGCCGGAAGACATAGACATCTTCATGGGAACCTACACGAAGTCATTTGGGTCGGTCGGCGGGTACATCGCCTCGTCAAAGGAAGTGTGCGACTTTCTGCGACGCTCTTCGCCAAGCTCTGCGTACGCGTGTTCCATGTCGCCCGCATGCGTGACGCAGGCGTCGATGGCATTCCGCATGATAGCCGGGGAGGATGGGACGAGCAAAGGCCGCGACAAGATCCTGCAGCTTCGGCGTAACGCCAATCTTTTCCGTGCAGGTCTTGAGCGCATGGGCTGCGAGGTTCTTGGCGACCGTGATTCGCCCGTTATTCCCGTGATGCTGTACAATCCCGCGAAGATTCCAGCGTTTTCACGCGAATGTTTGAAGCGGAAGCTAGCTGTGGTGGTAGTCGGCTTCCCAGCCACGCCGCTCATCAAGTCGCGCGTGCGCTTCTGTATCTCAGCGGCACACACGGAAGACGACCTCATCTCAGCTCTTCGCGTTGTGGACAAGGTGGCCGAGTCGGTGATGATCAAGTACAAGTGGACGGGTCGACCGAACGTGGCGCCCGCTCTGGATGTCCGGCGTCAAAGCGAAGCACACCATCTTCAGGTGGTTGGTGTGTGGGACGCAACGCACTTTATGTGGTCAGACACGCTGCGGATCGACGATGACGGTCGCTTCCAGCGTGGAAATGGCTTTGCAGGGTCTTGGAATGTTCAGGTTCGAGACGGGAAAACTGTGCTGCGGCTCGAGTGGGACCGCTGGCCAACAGAAGAACTGCAGCTCGTAGCCATGGACGAGGCGAGCGGGGAGAGGTCTCCGTGCCCGTCTCCACGGCGCCATATGTTCGCAGGTGCGGCGAACCTACCCGTCACCTCTGTTCAGCGCAACTTCACGCTTCGTCCCCGCCCGGACCCGCTCTCGCCTCGTGAGGCCTCAAGCCAGCGAACCACGACATTCAAGATGCTGTAAGAGCACAAGCTCCATAGTGTCCGAGCAAGCTCTCGCCTTGCGCCCATGTCTGGCATTGGGAATGGCATTGGAGTTGTCATGATGCAGGTCTGCAGTGAGGTCGATGCAGCAAAAGATTTTCTTAGGGATAGAGGTGCGTAGGAGAAATCACGTGAGTGCAGTAAAGTGGCAGAGTGTGGATGATTTCAAGGTCCAGTTTCTTCGTGGTTGTGCATCTTTGTGACTTGCTTCTCTACGCAGCCCGGCACGGTGCACACGACCGTGGTGTAGCACCTCGGTTCACGACTCCCAGCGCGACTTACGCTTCTTGGCGGGCGCAGCCCCGCTGATCCCATCAGGCGGCGGCGGCGGCATCCCCCCAGGCGGCGGCGGCGGCACGCCCCCAGGCGGCGGCGGCGGCACGCCCCCAGGCGGGGCAGCTTCCGCTGCTGCAGCCGCTGCTGCAGCCACGCGAACGGCGGCCTCTGCCTGCGCGGCTGCCGCCGCAAGCAGCTCCTGCTTCTTCCAGGCAGGAACGACCGCAGCGGCACCTCGGCCGGCAGGTGGCAGCGGTGCCCCGGAGGCGTGGACCACACCCCCAACGCCGCCTACCTGGTCCTCTACAAAGCCTCCTTTGACGAAGCTGCTCTGGAAGTCGGACACAAGACGCTTCCGCGCGATCATCCCGCCGCTGCCTGTAGCCGTCGACAACCCGAGACCGGCGCTGCCGCCGAAGCTCGCGCCGTCCGCCTTTGTCTTGTCGAAGCCGAGGCCGAACCCCCCTCCTCGCCCCCGCCCCCCTGGCCTCCGCCCAGCAAACGCACCAGTGGAGCCTCCAGCGCCTCCGCCGAAGGTACCGCCTGGGCGCGGTAGTCCTGCACCGCCCCGGCCTCGGCCGGCACCGGCGTAGCGGAATCCAGAGTCGCCCTGTGCCAGCTGCACCAGCTCCTCGCTGAGAGGCTGTCCAACCTCTTGCAGCGACCGAACCACGAAACCAGCAGCATGCGCGTCTGCGCGCGTGAGCAGCGAGTAAGCAGCGCCCTGCTCGCCCGCGCGGCCCGTGCGCCCGATCCGGTGCGTGTGGGTGTCCTTGTCCCGCGGCGGGTCCCAACAGATCACGTTGCGGATCGTTGGAACGTCAAGCCCGCGCGCGGCCACGTCGGTGGCCACGAGGACCTGGACGCGCCCTGCTTTGAAGTCATGAAATATCTTGTCACGCTCCTGCTGCTGCTTGTCACCGTGTAGTGCCGCCGCTCTGAAGTGGTAGTCGACGAGGTTCGCGCTCAGCTCCTCGGAAGCCGTCTTCTGTGCCACAAAAATAAGCACCTCGCCGTCGTCAACCATCGCGGGGAGTGCCTCCATGAGCCACGTCCACTTGAAACCTGCCTCGGGGAAGATGCGCACAACCTGCCGCACATCTGCAGAGGCCTCGCCGATGGAGCCGACAGTGATGTGCACGGGCTGCTGAAGAAGAGTATCGGCGAGCTCGCGGATGCGCTTCTTGAAAGTCGCCGAAAACATGAGCGTCTGGCGATCTGGGCGGATCTGCCCAAGCACGCAGCGGATCTGTGCCTCAAAGCCCATGTCGAGCATGCGGTCTGCCTCGTCCAGTACCAGAAATGTGACTCGCCGGCAGTTCGTCGCCTGTCCGCCTCCACGACCTGTGATGATCCGAGCAACGGCTGGGCTGGGTGGGGCGGGACTCGCACCTTGGACCTGAGCATGTCGATGAGCCGCCCTGGCGTGCCGACCTGCCAGGTACAGCCCCGAGAACCAACCCGAATCCTGTCAGCGCCATATATCTCCCATGGTGTGCGAGATGTGAGAGGACTGACCATGATCTCAGCACCTCGGAGCAGATCGAGGCGCTGCTCGTTCTTTGATGCTCCGCCGTATACTCCCGCCACCTGGCAAGGAGAGAGCCTTGAGTACCGGTGCAAGCCGTCAATCCGCCACAATCGCCGTCTGAATAACCCTGATGCGCTCTTCAGAAGTAGGGCACTCACTTGCACCCCGCAAGTCTTGGAAAACTTCTTCGCTTCACTGTAGATCTGCTGAGAGAGTTCGCGCGTTGGTGCCATCACGCAACCGATCGGGCCGTCTTTGTCCTGCGCTCAAGCGCCGGTGTGGACGGTCAGAGGTGGGTAATGCGATAGTCACGACGGGACGGCAGCTTCCTGCGAGGGCGCGGCCAACAAATCACCTGGAGATAGTCCTGGTCCAGGATGTGGACGAGCATCGGCAGGAGGAAAGCAGCTGTCTTGCCGGAACCAGTCTTGGCGATGCCCAGCACGTCGCGACCTGATAATGCCACGGGAATCGCTTGGCACTGGATCGGAGTCGGAGCCGTGTAACCATGTTTCGCGACATCTCGTGCAACCTCCGCTGGAAGCCCCACTTGGTCGAAGGTACTGATAGGGCGTGGAATATCAACGCCAGAGACACGCACGTCAAGCTTTCGCCGAGCGGTGAGCACTTCCATCTCTGACATGGCAAAAATCTCCGGGTCCTCATCGTAGAAGACCTTTTCGAATGGCGCGTACTCTATGGAAGCGTGGTCGATTCCGCTCAGCTCTGCCATTGCCGTTTTGAGATTCGGAATGTGCGGCTTGTCTGCCGCTTCTTGTGCCCGTGCCAAGGCGTAAACCTCTTCATCTGAGTCAAGGTCTTCCACATCCGCTGCTTCCTGCGGTCTGTCCCATGCAGGTGCACGGGCAGCTGCCTTGGCCTTAGCTTCCGCGTTTTTCTTCTCCAATGCTAGCATGTATGCTGTCTGCGGGTCGTCTTCCTCATCGTCGAAGCGATCCAAGCTTTCCTGCGTGTTTTTAGGAGCTGCCTTAGCCTCCGCTTTGACTCCTGTCATGAAGGCATCGAGGGGATCCACGTCCTCGTGAATTCCGACTGCACCAGCTGTGCTGAGCCCCTCACCAACCAAGGGCTTGCTCTCTTCATCGAAGGTCGCCGCCGCAGGGCGCGGCTTTGCCCCAGGCTTCTTGCCCCCGAACGAGAAAAGGCCCTTCTTCATCGTCTTCCCTGCGCACCACACCCAGCCTGCAGTTTTATCATGATGATGGGTAGGATTCCTATTTGATTGGATCTCTCATTTCCTCACAAGTGGTGGCGATTACCATCAATAATTAATTCAAGGAGTATGAAGGCTGGGTGTCTGCGTTCGTTCGAGGCTCTCCGGGGCGGGGTCGGGGCAGCGGTGCCCCCGGCCTCGGCCGCGGCTCTCCCGGGCGTGGGCACGGTGCTGGCTCCTCCGTCTTCGGTTGCGTTCGCGGCCCCGGTGGTGCAGGCGGTGGCGGTCTCGGCGGGCGGTGGGTCGGGTGCAGGTGTGCTGGGCGGTGCAGG